>WNGK01000085.1_pt1 | contig 136170 bp, 123 predicted proteins | sample 5400601 | NCBI WGS metagenome assembly WNGK01 (sample SAMN13153376, study PRJNA577476) | soil metagenome | isolation source: 60 cm soil or saprolite under Garry oak tree replicate 1 | place: USA:California | collected 2016-06-15 | reverse complement strand
AAATTCATTTGAAACTGCCAGATCGTCCACCTGTCCTACGATCGTGCCCCATTGATTGATGCCGTTGGCCGTAGTGTGTGAGGCACCAGGATATTGGAACGTCTGATAAGTGCAATTAGCCGACGTCTGGGCAACGCATGCGACAGCGGTCGTAAAGAAAGTAAAAGTAAAAGATGAGAACCACCTTTACTGCAGGGGCGCTGCTTCCATGCGGTCCGTGGCCCGTTCTCGCCGCGCCGCCCACCAACTGTTCGCGATTATGCATACTGCCAACACAGCCAGCACAATGACAGTTGGGCGATCCAGCCGCGGGAATAAGAGCAAAGACACTCCCACTGCAAGCACCGCAAAAAGGTGTCCCATCGGAAGATGAAATTCCGCCTGCGGGACGTTTTTCTTGCGGCGCAGCACCGGAAGAGCGGCACAAATCGAGCCGTAATAGATAAGACGGGTCATGGCGGAGATCGTAATGTTCCACTGAAAGCTTCCGGTCAGCGAAAAGCCCCAGAGACACACGGCGAAGATCACAATAGCAATGTGCGGAGTGCGAAACTTGCTGTGTACCCTCGCCATCGTGGACGGCATGTCGCCCTGTTCCGCCTGCGCAAACAGGATTCGCGGAAACCCCAGGATGTTCGCGCTGAGATAGCCGTAGCAGGAAACCAGGACTCCGATGCTCACGATGCCCGCGCCCCAGGCTCCCAGCATGAGCTGTACCGTTGTTGCCATCGGAAGGTCGGTCAGGGATGACTGGGGCAGGACAGAAATGATGATCCATTGCGTCATCGTATACACCACCGTGCATACGGCGAGCGCCGCAAATAAGGCAAAAGGATAATCGCGCCGGGGATTCTTCGCTTCTCCTCCCAGCATGAGCGCGGTCTCGTACCCGCCGTAAGCAAACATCAACAGCAAAACGGCATGTAGCCAATTTCCGGGCGGCCCGGCGGGTGCGGCAATGATCAGGGGGTGGTGCTTTAATCCCAGGAAAAGTAACCCAGCGGCGATGAACCCGCCGAGCGTTATCAGTTTGGCGGCGGTGAACAGATTGCTCAAAGTCGTTCCGCGGCGCACTCCGACATAGTTCACCACGGTCAAAATGCCCAGCAATACCGTCAAGACGAGAAGACGAAAAACTGGAGTCTTAACCGTGGGCCAGAACTCGGCCAGGTAAATCACGAAGAGGTTCGCGTTGGCGGCGGCGGCGGTCAGCCGCGCAAGCCAACCCAGCCAGGCAATCGCGATTCCTGTGGTCCGGCCGAAGGCAGTACGGGTGTAGAGATAAACTCCTCCACTCTTATCGAAACGTGAAGAGACTTCGGCAAAACAGGCCATCACCACACCGCTCCCGGCTGCGGCAAAAAGCCAGGCAAACGGACTGGCATTCCCTACCAGACCCGAAATCACCGAGGGCAGCCCGAAAATTCCGCTGCCGATGATGCAGTTCACCATCAGCGCGGTCAGACTCCAGCGTCCGATGGCACGGAGAAGGGTGGGTTGAGAGGGTTCCGGCACGTCAGGGTTGTATCACGGAATTGTTCGTGCGGACATCGCGGCGCGATATTTACCGCGCACAACTCGCCGTTGACATTTCCACAGCGGAAGGTTCAAACTACCGAATCTGCCTGGAGCCTTGTCGCTAGTGCCAGACAGATCAGCAATGCGTCGGTCGATTTCGCCAATTCATTGAAACCTTCACTTATGAGCGGAGACCGGTTCTCCTACAAATTGGATTCGACCCTGGAGACGGTTGACAACGCGGAACAGACCGCGAGCCGCATCGCATCTGAGAGTGGTTTTGACGAAGACGAGGTCATGCAAATCGCGATGGCAGTGCGTGAGGCAGCTGTGAATGCCGTACTTCATGGCAACGCTTATGATCCCGAAAAGAAAATTGAATTAGAATTTGAGCGCACTGCGGATGACTTGGTTATTACGATTCGCGACCAAGGAAAGGGCTTGGATCCGGCGAACATTCCGGATCCGTTGTCGCCAGAAAACCTTTTAAAAACATCGGGACGCGGGATTTTCTTAATCCGCTCGTTTATGGACGATGTGCAAATCAATCCGTCCCAGACGGGCACGGAAATCAAACTTTTTAAGCACGTCCACGGGACAGCCGAGGGCGGCAAGGAGGCTTCGCAGTGAACTTGAAAACCAGTACACGCCAGATCGATGGTGTCACCATTGTAGATTGCAGCGGTCGTATCACCTTGGGCGAAGGCAGTGTGGTAATGCGGGACGTGGTCAAGGACCTACTCGGCAAGGGGCAGAAGAAGATCCTGCTCAACCTGGGCGACGTGAACTACATCGACAGCTCGGGCATTGGCGAACTGGTCGCCGCATTCACTACCGTGCGTAATCAGGGTGGCGAACTGAAGCTGCTAAATCTGACCAAGAAGGTCCACGACCTGTTGCAGATCACGAAGCTGTATACCGTTTTCGATGTGAAAGACGACGAAACGTCCGCAGTCAAGGCGTTCCGGTAGAAACGTCTTCTGGCATTGAGAGGCTGGCCGTACTGGCCGGCCTCCGAGTTCTATTCCGGGAAATATTCAGTAATTTCTCGATCTTGATGGCTGCAAATGGTTGCACGTCGAACTAGAATCTCGATGTGCTCTGCACTCGGACGATTCTAGCCGCCACGCTGCTGTTCTCCGTCCCTCAGCTTTCCTCTGCCGCCTGCATTGCTTTTGATCAAGCTCAGAAGCACATCGGTGAAACTCAATGCGTAACCGGAAAGGTAATTCGGGTAGAGGCTGGAGCTGATGGAGTCCACTATCTCGATTTTTGCGAAGATCACCGGCTCTGTTCTTTTTCTGCGGTCATCTTTCCCTACGACCTGAAAAATGTGGGCGACGTGCGGCAGCTTGCAGGAAAGAACTTGGAAATTCGTGGAGAGCTGAAGAGTTATGATGACCGCGCGGAGATAATCCTCGAGAGTGCGCGGCAGTTGGGGCGGTACAGCACGGCTCGCTCCCATGCCTAAGAATTTCGACGTGGAGCAGCGTGGGCATTTTAGCGCGGGGAAATTCCGGGCTCCGCATAGTCGCTCGAGCCGAAGCAAAAGACAGCACCCGACATTACCGATCGAAATCCCCGAGGACGTTGAGTCGGATTGAACAGGCGTTGAACTTCAGCTAAATGAACCCTGGAAGAGCGGCTCTTTCAGGGCCGCGTTAATGCGTTCGTAAAAGCTTGCGCGGCCCTGAAAGGGCCGCTCTTCCACAGACCCCAGGCGGCTAAACCAAACCCTTCCGCAGTTCTTCCAGCGGATATAGGGTTCCCCTCCACTCCACGCCGCCATTCCGCAAAGTCACGAACATTGACCGCAGCATGGTGTAGACGAAAAGCACGGTGCTGACCGGATGCAGAAGAAAGTACCAGGGATGAATCTCGGCCTGCCGCCAAATACCGGTGTACAACAGAAAAACAGAGCCGATAGCCACGGCATAGGGAACGCGAGCCCACCCGGGCGCAAACAGCAGGCCAATGAAGGGCATAAGATTCAGGATCGCCATGCCTGCGCATCCCAGCAGCGCTCGCCAGATCTGAAATGACATTACCGCAAAGAAGTTTTTGGTGAGATTATTTACCACCCCGCGCGCTCCCTGCGCCCAGCGAATTTCGATCAGGTTGTCCCCGAACACCACCCGCTGCCTGAATCCGGCATTCTTGATGACTTTGCCCAGCTTCATGTCGTCCACGACTTCGAAGCGCAACCTTTCGTAAGTGCCGATTGCCTCATAAGTGCTGCGGCGTACCAGGTTAAACGCCCCCACTCCCATGTGATCCTTGGTTTTCGGGTCGGCCACTTTCCATGGGCGATGTCCGAAGGCGAACAGCACTTGAAAGAATGACAGCATCATCTTCTCGCCCGGTCGCTTCATGATCACGTGCGGCAGGACCACAAGGTGATCGGCACGTTCAGTCTCGGCATAGGCAATCGCCCGCCGGAGGCAATCGGGTCGGAACATCACGTCGGCATCGGTGAACAGCAGCCAATCGCTATCGGCCTTGCGCGCGGCAGTCCACATGGCGTGCGCTTTGCCCATCCAGCCGGGAGGGAGTTCGCGGATGTGGACCACCTTCAACCGCCCCTGAGAAACCGACGCTACGCGGTCCATAATCTCTCCGGTGCGGTCCGTCGAACGGTCGTCTATCGCGATCACTTCGTAATTGTCATACTCCATCGCGAGCAGGCGCGATAAGGCCTGGCCAATCGAATTCTCTTCATTCCGCGCTGGAACAATAATCGCAACTCGAGGATTCCCTGCCGAAGTTGCCGGAGTTCGGTCCCACTCGGGCGATGAAATATTGGTGAGCGTGCGGACCCCGAGTGCAGCGTCCACAACACGCGAGAGCCAGATTAGAGCGAGCAAGCTGCCAGCAATCCAATGGAAATAGCTCACCCGGAGTGCGCTCCCGCGGGCTCTGGTTTTGCTTCAATGTGCACTGCGGGGGCGAATCGCATCCCGTAAAAGAGTATGGCTGAGGAGAGGGCAATGGCAATGACGGGCCCCAGGAAGGCACGCTGCAGTGAATAGCGATCGGACAAATATCCGATCAACCATGCTGAGGGAACATCCCCGAACAAATGGAAGATGAAGATGTTCACGGCCAGCGCCATCGCCCGAACGTGCGGCCCCACAGAATTGATGATTGCAGCGTTCAGTGGTCCGGTGTTCAAGAGGAGAAGGAATTCGGCCGCGAAGATACCGACTACCATGACTTTGCCGTTCGCAAACAAAGCTACCCACATCGCCGGAATTCCAATACCAAGGCTCACCGCTGAGACCAGGTAGTGAGCGGCGCGAGTTCGCCGTAGAAGATAGTCTGACAGCCATCCTCCCGCCAGCGACGCGACTAAACCGTTAACACCGGTGCTCAGACCAAAGAGCATTCCCGCTTGCTTCAACGTGTATCCATGGGCCCGATGTAAGAAGGTGGGCATCCAAACGGAGAGTCCGCCCAAGGCAAAGGTCATCATCGCCATGCCGAAGGTGGCGGTCAGGAAAGCTGGGTTTTTCGCCAGCCCTTTTAAGGTGTCCCGATCTGGCGTTTTCTCGAAATGGTCAAATTGCCCCAGCGGAGGCTCGGAAATGAACAGAAGAGATAAGGCGAGCACGACGCCAGGTGCGGCACCGACGTAGAACGGAGCACGCCAGCCATAAGCCGGCCCCATATACGCGCCTAGAACATATCCCAAGGCAGTGCCAACGGGAATCGCGAGATAGAAGACACCCATCACGCGCCCGCGCTGGTCTTCCGGAAACATGTCCGCCACGAAGGTAGGAGAAAGGATGACAAAGCTGGCCTCTCCGATCCCAACCAAGGTATGGCGAATGACCAAACCCTCAAAACTGTGGGTGACTGCGGTAAGCAATGTCGCGCCGCTCCAAACCAGTGCGCCGGCGATGATCACGGGTTTGCGAGCGAAACGCTTCGCCAATGGCCCCATAAAGGGCGCCGCGAACATGTAAAAAATAAAGAAAACGCTGGTTAGAAGTCCGAAGGAGGCATCGCTGCGATGAAACTCCGCTTGGACGAGCGGCTGTACCGCGAATAGCACCGAACGGTCGATGTAGTTGAATAGGTTAAGCGCCGTGAGCAGAATCAGGGCAGTGCGAGGATAGAGTTTGGCCGGCGTCACTTAGCGAAGGAATATAGCACGGCGCGACTTGGAAATAGTCAGTGCAGGACTACCAAGGAACAAAAAGCGTTCGCTGGAGACGACGCAAAGCTCCGCGGTAAAGCTATTTCTAACTCTATCTCGCTCTGCTAGCTTTCGGCCTCGGCCAGCGGGCCACTACGACGGTAGAAATTCCTCCGCGAGGTCGAAAGTCTCCTTTGACTTCGGCCCACACCGGTCGCGCCCACCGCACCACATCTTCCAGAACCCGGTTCACGATGTTTTCCTGAAAGATGCCAAGATTGCGATAGGACTGCAAATATTCCTTCAACGACTTGAGCTCCAGGCAATGTTTTTTGGGCATGTAACGGACGGTAATCACGCCGAAATCTGGCAGTCCAGTCTTGGGGCAGACGGAAGTGAATTCCGGGTCTTCGATAAGAACCTCGTAACCGGGAAATTGATTGGGCCAAGTTTCGATCTCGGGAAATTTCGCATCCAGTCCGGCTTTGGCGTGTTCCGGAGTGTAGCGTGGCTGCTTGGGCATATCGGCCATTGTAATTAGCCGGATGCTCGTCGCCAAAACGGGTGCCCCATTTGCCTGGTGGTTGACAAAGGTGGGACCCAACCCCGAAGTTACGGGGCTTTCCTTCGGTAAAATATGACCGACTATGAGCCTGGAACGGTGACAGGCCTCCACTTCAGTCCGCCCAAGCGAGATAACCTGGAACCACAAAATTCACCAATGGAATGATCACAAGAATGCCCCACCAATTGGGTTTGCCGCGAGCTTCGGCCACCGCCATCCAAACCAGGATCGCCATCACCACGTTCACTAGCGGGATCAGAAAAAGGATAAACCACCACATCGGTTTCTTAGCCACACTCAGCATCAAGAAGGTATTTGCAATCGGAATCCAGGCGAGCCAGGCATTGGCCGTGCCCGTCTTGGTGGCGATGGTCTGAATAGCCAAAGCCATGTAAATATAGAATCCCAAACCAACAACCACCGCAAACAACAGCAGCGGGAGAGACATTGCTGCTAAAGATCCTGTGTCCGTGTTCATTCGAAGTTCCTCTTAAAGGACTGAGAAATCGCGCGTCACGCGGGCGGGTGGCCCACGTGTGGCGGGAAGTGTAACCCGGAGAAGTGCACTCATCTCAAATTTCGGCTACCCCGTCCAAGCTTCGCTTGGGCGGGGATTTTCTGCCGCACCTGCACAGTAGGAAAGATTCCTGCACGCTCCCTCTTGCGTGGCCGTCCAAGGCGACTTGATCATTATCGATTCCGGCTCACCGCTCAAGTAGTGACGAAAACTGCTCCAAGCTAATCCTCGGGGCGCTCCACCAACCCGCACACGACCGAACTAGGGAACGGTGTAAGTCCCGGTGCAGGCCCAGTCCACAGACCCATCCGCCTTCCCGGTTCCGGTGCAGGTGCCGCTCGCCTTGATTCCTTTGAATTTCCCCGCCCCGCTGGTGGCCTGATACTTGTTCGAACCCGACTGCATCTGCCCATCCTTAGTGGTCGCAGTGAATTGGTAAACGAAGTGGAGCTTGTCTCCGTTGGCCATGGTCTCAACGAACACCCCGTGGCCTTTCATGCTATTGCCTGTGACCTCTGCAAACTCAGTGCCTGTGCCCTCTTTCTCTTTCACCCCCGCGATTTCGCCCTTGGTTGAAGTGCACGTGATCTGGTCGACCGAGTAGGCGTGGCCGGGCTTATCTCCAACCTCAATACTGTGTGCATCGGACGGTTTGGGGCACGTCCATGCGTTCGATGTCTTGCTCTGTGCCAGAGCCAGGGAAGCGCACACGCACACCACGCCAACTACCACCAGTAGTCTTCGCATATTTATCCTCCTGAAGTAAGAGCTTCTTGCAACTGGGGAGGAACTATACCACGCCAACGGACAGTGCCGAGTAGGTTCTAATTTCGGTGTGACAGAGGTGGCCCAATCCGTCCGTTTTAGTTCCCAGGGCATGAGGACGGGATATTTCCGCAACTAGGATCACGTCTCTGATGAATGAACATCAAAATCCGCCAAAGTCGTATGGATCGCGTAGCGCGGCCACCCGTTCATGTCAGCCGCAGCACGCGTTATCGGGCCTCACAGCTAACCCATCAATTCCCTCCTCAGCGCGTCCTCTTGCTCATCGGTATCGGTGAGAGGGACTAGGTGGGCAAACTTTAAGTGGCCCTTTATTCTCGCGTCGGCTTTCGAGAGATGAAACTCATCAATGATTGCCGTTAGCAGAATGGCGTAGCATTTCGCCGCAAGTGCGAATTGACAGCCTGCGAGCAGAAGGAACGTTTCGGACTTTAAGTTGAACCCCGTGAATCCAGCCGCATGGGTGTACCAGCTCAGTTCGGCGTACCTAACTTCGTAGATTTCCTCGAACGGCGCTTTCAGTGCTTGCCCTCCCGCATAGGTCTAATTCCGACCAGTGAACTATCTTTCTTGTGGCTCTCGGCATTCTGATCAAGAGAAATTCTTGCCGCAGCATCGGTACTATGGGAAGTGGAGGACTTCTCCCCCTATGTTTACCCCCTCACCCGATTGGTTTTGTGAGTAGTCCGTACAAGGACGCAAGCGAAGTTCCCAAGGGGCTTGGCGCTAAACACGAGGTCGATGGTGTGCTCAAGATCCTGCCTGAGTTTGAGCTGGGGCTCACCGACATCGAGGGCTTCTCGCATCTCATCGTCATCTGGGAGTTCGATCGTTCCCCTAGGCTGGAATTGCGTGGGGACGGGTTGCTGGGCACACCGCCCTCCGACAATCGTCCGCACGGTGTATTTGCGACCCGGTCTCCGCGACGTCCGAACCCGATTGGCCTGACCATCGTCGAGCTGCATCGGCGCGAAGGAATCGAGCTGCATGTCCGTGGCATCGACATGCTCGATGGGACACCGATTCTCGATATCAAACCCTATTTGTCCAACATCCCGGACGAAAAGCTGCGCCGTGGATGGCTAGCCGAAGCTGAGGCACGACAGAAGTGATGGTGTTGCAGTCGCTCGATTTTTCCGGGTCTTTGGGCAACCCCCTGCATCTAAACGGTTAAATATGGGTTCATTCGTGCCGGTGAGCGCGGATGGTAAAGTATTCACGGTCAATCTGAATGGCTCAAAATGGCAGAAAAGCGGGCGTCATTGCCCGGCGGCGCTGGATTTTGGCAGCCGCCGCCGTTATTGTCGCAGTCGTTCTGCTGGCGTCGTTTGCTTCCCGCGATGACTCCGTACCGGTGATGGCGGTCACCGTTTCCCGTAGCACCATTCGCAGCGTCATTTCAACCAACGGGAAAGTTGAACCGGTCGAGAATTTCGAAGCTCATGCTCCCGTGGGTACGACGGTTAAGAGGATCCTGGTCAAGGAAGGCGATCACGTAAAGCGGGGCCAGTTACTGGTCGAGTTGGATGCAGCCAGCGCGCGCAGCCAAGCCGCGCAGGCTATGGCCCAGATGCGCGCTTCCGACGCGGACGTGAACGCCGTTGAACGCGGTGGTACCCAGGAAGAAGTCTTGACCTTGCAAGCGCTGTTGGTAAAGGCGCGCGCTGACCGCGATGCCGCACAGCGCAATCTCGACGCGTTGAGCCGGCTGCAACAGTCAGGCGCGGCGTCCCCCGGAGAAGTGCGCGTTGCCCAGGGCCAGTTCGCTGCTGCCGACGCTCAGGTGAAATTGCTCGAATCGAAACAAACGCAACGCTACTCGCGACCGGAAGTTGCGCGGGTTGCGGCACAGGGGTCAGAAGCACAGAGCGCTTATGCCGCTGCCGAGGATGTCCTCAGCCAGCTTGTGATCCGAGCGCCGTTTGATGGAATTGTCTATTCCCTCCCGGTGCGCCAAGGGGCCTACGTCAACCCCGGAGATCTAGTCCTGCAAGAGGCGGATCTATCCAAGGTTCTAGTGCGCTCCTTCGTCGACGAGCCTGATGTAGCACGCTTAGCTCCCGGCGAAAAAATCGAGGTCACCTGGGATGCAATGCCAGGGCAGGTGTGGAAAGGCTCGGTGAGCGCCGTGCCCGCAGCAGTGAAGCTTCACGGAACCCGCAATGTCGGCGAAACTACGTGCGTAGTCGCTAACCGGGACTTCAAGCTGCTGCCTAACATAAATGTCGGCGTGACCATTGTGACCGCGGAACATGACAACGCCCTTACAGTACCGCGCGAAGCGCTGCGCTTGGACGATGGCACGCCGTATGTATACCAGGTCGCAAACAACCAACTGTTCCGGCGCAACGTGCAAACGGCGATTTCGAATCTGACCCAGGCCGAACTTACCAGCGGAGTTGCCGAAGGCACGGTAGTAGCCCTTGGATCCGTGAATACTAAGCCGTTGCGCGATCGTTTGCCGGTTAAGATAGTCCACTAGTTTATGCGCGGCACTCTTGCACTTCTGATTATCGCTGTCCTTGCGACATCGGCTGCGACCGCCGGAGCGGATGAAGCTGTCCCCTCCTTGCTGGCGGAAGGTCGGGTAGACGAGGCCATTGCCGCGCTGCACGGGCAGATCAAGGCATCGCCCGACGATGCTCTGGCGCACAATCTTCTCTGTCGCGCGTATTTCAGCCTGGGTCAATGGGACCGCGGAATCTCCGATTGCGAAAAGGCAGTGTCGCTGGCGCCGCAGGAGAGTCAATATCACCTGTGGCTGGGAAGAATCTATGGCGAGAAGGCAGATCAGGCCGCATTCATGACGGCCGCCGGCCTTGCGCGTAGAGTGCGCACTGAATTTGAGGCCGCGGTGCACCTGAACCCGAAAAGCGTGGACGCGCGTAGCGATCTAGCGGAGTTTTATCTCGAAGCTCCGGGTATTGTGGGCGGCGGACGCGACAAAGCCGAGCAGCAGGCCAACTCTTTATTCAGTCTTGATCGGGCCAGAGCACACTGGGTGAATGCTCGCCTGGCTGAAAAGAAAAAGGATTTCACTGCGGCTGAGAAGGAATATCGGGCCGCGATTGAGGCCAGTCACTCCAGTGCAAGTGCCTGGTTAAATCTGGGGCTCTTTTACCGGCACCGGGAGCGCTTCGATGAAATGGTGCAGGCGCTCGATCAGGTACGCTCCGCCCCGCTGGATCGTCCAGACGCGCTCGTGGATGCGGCAGACATACTGATTCGATCGCAACGACAGCTGCCGGAAGCGGTGCAACTGCTTCGAACCTACTTGAGCTCCAGCACCAAGGTCGAACAGGCCCCGGCTTTTAAAGTCCACTACCTTCTTGGCACCGCCATTGAAAAGCTGGGTGACAAGCAGAACGCCGCAGCGGAATACAGGTCGGCGCTGGGTCTGGCCAAAGAATTCCAGCCCGCTCAACAGGCGCTGCAGCGCGTGAATCGTTAACGGCTGATGATCATTAGCTGCCGGTCATTGATCGTTGATCATCGATCATTGATCATTTCAGAAAGACGGTTTCAGCAAAATCGCATTTTTATCCCTGACATGAAGGTGGAGATATGAAACCTGCCTTACATTTGTTTCCGAGGGCTGCTCTTGCCCTGCTGATCTGTTCCCTGCTTGCGCTTTTTGAGTTGCCTGCCACAGCCGAGCCGCTGTCGCTCAAGCACGCCATCGAACTCGCGCTCGCCCACAGTCCTGCAGCAGCGCAAGCTGGCGCCAACCAACAGCGGGCATTCGCTTCGTACCATGAGGCGCGCAATCAATACATCCCGCAGATGCTGGTCGGCTCCGGCTTGGGAAACTCTTGGGGATATCCGTTGGCACTGGAAGGGTCGGCACCTTCTCTAGTCAACATCACGGCACAGTCACCCCTCCTCAACCCTGCGTTGCGGGATTTCGTCCGCGCCGCACGCACTGAATACCAGGCCACTGCCGAAGACACCAAGGACCGCCGCAATCAAGTTATTCAGGACACCGTGCTCACTTATCTTGAGCTCGTGAAATGGGAAAAACTCATCGACCACTTGCACCGTCAATACGAGGACGCCGACAAGATGGAGCAAATCGTTGGTCAACGCGTCCAGGAGGGAGTTGACAGCGCACAGGAGATCAAACAGGCCCGACTTGCGACGGCACGCGCCCACCTTCACGTCACTCAAGCGCAGGGTGCTGTGGATGTCTTGAGTACTACACTCTCTCAACTGACGGGCGTGCCGGTGAATTCTCTCCAGACTGATCCGGATTCTGTGCCCATGTTGCCGGAAATCCAGACGCAACCAGAGCTCGCAGCCAAAGCCCGCGAGTCAAGTCCAGCAGTCTTGTCGGCGCAGGAACACGCAATCGCGCAAAGTTTCCGTGCGCGCGCAGAGCACCGCATGCTTTGGCCAACCGTGGATTTTGCATCGCAGTATGCCGTCCTGGCGAAATTCAATAACTGGCTGCAGTTTTTTCCCACCAAGGCCTTCGAGCGAAACAACGCAACTGTCGGCGTGGTGATTCGTTTTTCATTCCTGAATGCTTCGCAGCATGCCCATGCGGAAGCTGCTGATGCCGATGCAATTCGTGCCAACAAAGAAGTTGAGTCTGCCCAGAACCAGGTCTCGCAGGAAACCCTGAAACTGCAGCGTTCGGTCGAGCAGTTGAAAGCTGCCCAAGAGGTCTCAGAGTTGGAATATGAGATTGCGCAATCGAATGTTGAGGCCGTCCAAGTCAGGATGAATGCAGGAACGGCCACCGTCCGTGACGGCGCTGGCGCGCAAACAGAGATGTCAGAGAAGTACAATGCGCTCGAGGATGCCAACTTTGAGTTGTTGCGGGCCCGCATAGGACTGCTGCGTGCTGCGGGAGAACTGGAATCCTGGGCGGAACAAGGGAAATAACAGCGACCCTCACGGGAGGGTCTTTTGCCCTGTTCAATGCATCAAAATGTCTGTTCAGGCCAAAGCAATTGCTCCCAACCGGCCCGAGTCTTTAGCCTGCAAAATACTCAGGAAAGGGGTAGTACTTAGCTTAGCTAGACCATCGCCCGCAGGCGGGTGCCCCCGTAGATACCCGCTTCGAATAGTGATCCCGTCGTGAGTGTTAAGATAAAGACTCCACATTATGTCCTTAAAAACATTGTTCCTAAATCCGCCTTCCTTTGAAAACTTTGACGGAGGTGCTGGCTCACGTTGGCCGGCTACCCGAGAGATCGAGTCTTACTGGTATCCAGTGTGGCTCGCCTACCCTGCTGGGATGATCGAAGGGGCCCGGCTATTGGATGCTCCGCCGCATTACGTCTCGGCGGAAGAGACCATTAACCTTGCGAAGGAATATGAGTTCCTCGTGCTGTATACGAGCACTCCTGGATTCCCTGGGGACATCAAGCTCGCCCAGAAAATCAAGGACGCGAACCCGAAAATCAAGATTGCATTTGTCGGCCCTCACGTTACGGTTCTTCCGGAGCAGTGTTTGATTGATGCTCCGGCGATCGACTTTGTGGTGCGCAAAGAGTTTGACTACGCAGTCAAGGAATTCGCCGACGGCCATCCGATCGAGGGAATTCTGGGCGCATCGTATCGCAAGAACGGGTCAGTGGCACACAATGCCGACCGCCCACAACTTCAGGATCTGGACTCTCTGCCGCACGTAACCGACGTCTACCATCGCGATCTGGATGTGCGCCGCTATAACGTTCCGTTCTTGCTGAATCCTTATGTATCTCTGTACACTACCCGCGGCTGCCCGGCGCAATGTACCTTCTGTCTGTGGCCGCAGACGACCAGCGGACACGCCTGGCGCAAGCGGTCGACCGATGACGTGGCCCAGGAAATGGCGAAAGCGAAAGAATACTGGCCTTACGTAAAGGAATTTTTCTTCGACGACGATACCTTCAACATCCAGAAGGCACGAACGATTGAGTTGTGCGCGAAGTTGAAGCCTCTGGGCTTGACCTGGTCGTGCACCTCGCGGGTCACCACCGACTACGAAACGCTGAAGGCCATGAAGGAGGCGGGATGCCGCCTGATGATTGTAGGCTACGAATCGGGTGATCAGCAGATTTTGAAGAACATCAAGAAGGGCGCAACTATCGAGCGTGCCCGCCAGTTCACCAAAGACGCGCACAAGCTCGGCCTGGTCATCCATGGCGACTTCATCCTGGGACTGCCGGGCGAGACGCGGGAGACCATTCAGAACACCATCGCGTTTGCAAAACAGCTGGACGTGGAAACAATTCAGGTCTCGGTGGCGCATGCGTATCCCGGGACCGAGCTCTACGACTTTGCCGTGAAGAACGATTTCATGGTGAAAGGCAACCAGATGGTGGACGCAGGCGGCCACCAGCTCGCGCATATCGAGTATCCCGGCTTGCCCGCGGACGAGATACTTCAGTCCGTCCACCGTTTTTATGACCAGTACTATTTCCGTCCGAAAGCGGTATTCCGCATCTTGAGAAAAGCCGCATTTGACTCCAACGATCGCAAACGTCTGTATAAAGAAGCGAAGACGTTCCTGAAGGTGCGTGCCATGCGGAACAAGATGTTCAAGGACAAAGCCAAGCAACCGGCGGCCGCTTCTCCTCCGCCGCGGGAGCCCGTGCAGGTCTAAATCCTCGTGAATCTTCGCAAGTATCTGGTGCTGGCCGGGGTAACTATCTTTGCCCCGGTGGGCGATTCCTTCCTGTCCTTTGGAATGAAACAAGTCGGGAACATTTCGCTGCGAAATTTTCCTGATCTGCTGCTTGCCATCGCCAACCCCTGGGTCGGCCTTGGGATAGTAATGCTCCTCGGTTTCTTCGCTTCCTACATGACCGCGCTTTCCTGGGCTGACCTGACGTACGTACTCCCGGCCAGCTCTCTCGGATACGTGTTGCTCGCCGTGATTGCCAGATTTGCTCTGCACGAGCAGGTAAGTCTGACACGCTGGCTTGGAATTGCGCTGGTTTCGAGTGGAGTTGGTTTTGTGACCAGCGGGCCGGAACGTACTCATCGGCCTCGCCGTCCTAAGGGTGGCCGTGACGGCGCCGCCGCGGAGTCCTCATGATCCGGCACGCCATCAGTAATCTCAATGCTTGGCTGGCGATCTTGGCTGTGGTTCTGACGTCGAGCTCGGGAGATGTGCTCTTGTCACGAGCGATGAAGCAGATTGGCGACCTCGGGCAGCTTCGCCGAAGACGCGGTGCGATCTTTGTATCGCTACTCGTGTTGCGGAACCGTTACTTCCTGCTCGGCGTTGTCTGCATGGCCGTGGCGTTCTACAGCCTGCTGTTTGGACTTTCGTGGAATAACGTTAGCCTGATCGGGCCGGCGGCCGCTTCTCTAACCTTTGTGGCCAACGCGGTTGCGGCGCGGATCTTTCTGCACGAACACGTGGACCATCGCCGCTGGACAGCTGCGCTTTTGGTGGCCGCCGGCGTGGTGCTGATGGCAGTGTAGATTAGTGCAGGATCTGACGAACGGTTTCCCAAACAAAAGGCACTGAAAGGATAACCATCACAATTGTCAGACCCCAGGCGACGGTATTGTACAGTTTGGAATTGACGTACTCTCCCATCAGCTCTTTCTTGTTCACCAGCAGCAGCATGAAAATCAAGACCGGCGCGATGGCCACTCCGTTGAGGGCCTGCGAGTACAGCTGGATTTTGATCAGCGGCAGTCGTGGGATGAGAATCAAGCCAGCTCCGGCGGCAATCAGTACCGTATAGAGCCAGTAGAAAACCGGCGCCTCGCTGAACCTCTTCCCTATCCCGGACTCAAAACCCAGTCCCTCGCAGACGGTGTAGGCCGTCGAAAGCGGCAGGATCGACGCGGCGAAGAGCGAAGCATTAAACAGTCCAACCGCAAACAAGATGTACGCAAAATCACCGGCCAGCGGTCGGAGCGCCTCGGCGGCATCCTTTGCGTAATTGATCTCGTGGACACCGTGAGCAAACAACGTCGCGGCGCAGGCCACAATGATGAACCATGCAACCACATCCGTGAAGATGCAGCCGGAGATCACGTCCAGTCGGGAAGCCTTATATTGCCGACGGGTAACGCCCTTTTCGACCACCGAGGACTGAAGATAGAACTGCATCCAGGGCGCGATGGTCGTCCCGATGACGGTGATGGTCATGAACAAGTAATCATGTTGGAAAAGTTCTCTGCCCGGCGGCTTGAACGTGCGGATGGTTGCCTCGATCCAGGCAGGTTTGGCCAGGGCCCCCGCGAAAATGTAGGTGATGTAAATAAATGAGGCGACCAGAAATATTTTCTCCACGCTCTTGTATTGGCCTTTTACAACGATCAGCCAAACGATGACCGCGCAGATGGGGACGGTAATGTATTTCGAAAGGCCGAACAGTTCAAGGCTTCCGGCGATGCCGGCAAACTCGCCCAATATATTGCCAAAGTTGATGAACAGAATTGCGATCATCATGAAGAACGTGATGCGGAACCCGAACTCTTCGCGAATCAGGTCGCTCAGACCCTTGCCGGTAACCGCGCCCATACGGGCGGAAATCTCCTGCACCACGATCAGCGCCAGGGTGACGGGAATCATGGTCCACAGCAACTGGTAACCAAACTGAGCGCCCGCCTGCGAGTAGGTGACGATACCGTTGGCATCGTTGTCCACGTTCGCGGTAATGAAACCCGGTCCTACTACGGCAAAGAACAGCAGGATCCGGATCTTCCAGCGTTTCAGGAATCTCATGAGCGCAATTGTCGAAAATAGTTAGAACGCGTTTCACTGCGGCAATCAGAATAAACGGATACGCGGGAATTTGAACAGGCCTTTTCTTGCCACCAGGTCTAGGTTGTTCATTCAGCCCCGGCCCACTCACGTCCATTTAGAATAGTCTTTAAGAGATCATTCATTTCAGGTCATGGCGTCCCAACACGACGAAGAAGTTCTCGGCAAAGCGTATGACAGCCGGCTGATGAAGCGGCTTCTGAAGTACCTGCGCCCGTACAAGTGGAGGGTTGCGCTGGCCCTGGCTTCTATTGTGCTCAAGGCCGGCGCGGATGTGCTCGGGCCGTTTCTCACCATGGTGGCGATCGACAAATACCTGGCCCCTGCACACCAGGGACCGTCGATGTTGGGAAGATGGTTGAGCCCTCGTCCGCTGACCGGAATTGCGCAGATCGCCGCCATCTATGTGGGGCTGATCGCCTTCAGTTTTCTCCTTGAATATTTGCAGACCTATTTCATGCAGTGGGCCGGACAGATGGTGATGTTCGACCTGCGCAGCGAGATCTTCCGTCACCTCCAACGCATGCACATCGGCTTCTACGACAAGAACCCGGTGGGACGACTGGTCACGCGGGTGACCACCGACGTAGATGCGCTGAATGAAATGTTCACTTCCGGCGTGGTGTCCATCTTCGAGGACATTTTTGTGCTGGCTGGAATTCTGGCAATCATGCTGTGCCTAGACTGGAAGCTGGCGCTGATTACATTTGCCGTGCTGCCTTTTATCTTCATCGCGACCAAGATCTTTCGCGACAAGGTACGGGATTCCTACCGCCGCATTCGGGTCGCGATTGCGCGAATCAATGCGCACCTGCAGGAACACGTGAGTGGCATGGTAGTGCTACAGCTCTTTAACCGCGAGCAGAAAGCGTTTGACGCCTTCTCCGAGGTGAATGCACAGCACATGGATGCGTTCAAAGACGCAATCATGGCTCACGCGGTTTATTACCCCATTGTCGAAATTCTCTCCTCGATTGCGATCGCCTCTGTCATCTGGTTTGGCGGGCACGACGTGCTTCGTGACGTGCAGGTTACGAAGGTCGTTCTCGGATTCGGCCACAGCAAATGGCTGCCCCTTTACCACATCAACGAGGCACTCACGATTGGTGTGTTGGTTGCCTTCATTCAATACGCGCAGCGCTTCTTCCGGCCAATCCAGGATCTGAGCGAGAAGTACAACATTCTGCAGTCGGCCATGGCTGCCGGCGAACGTGTATTCAAGCTGCTGGATGCTCCGGTCGAAATCACCGAGGCGCAAGTCACGAAGGCACCGGATGGGCTGGGCCGGATTGAGTTCGATCATGTGTGGTTCGCGTACCGTAGTGTGCCCGTGGGTGGCGATGGGAACCTGCCAGACTCTTCGAGTCGCACAGGACCGGCGGCTGTCCCCACACAGGCATCGCAAGGCGAGCCAGATTGGGTGCTGCGGGATGTCAGCTTCACCATTGAACCTGGTGAGACGGTGGCCATCGTTGGCCACACGGGCGCCGGGAAAACGACGATCATTTCCCTGCTGCTGCGCTTCTACGACGTGCAAAGGGGCGCGATCCGAATTGACGGCGTGGAGGTGAAGCAGATGGCGTTAGCTGATCTGCGGCGCAGATTCGGCGTGGTCTTGCAAGACCCGTTTTTATTTACCGGGACAATCGATGGCAATATTCGCTTGGGAACAGATTGGATCACGGACGAGCAGGTGCGGCAAGCGGCGGAAGACGTCAACCTGACCGACTTCATCCACAGCCTGCCGAACACTTACAAAGAAGAAGTACGCGAGCGTGGCTCGACGCTTTCAACCGGGCAGAAGCAGTTGATTTCTTTTGCGCGGGCGCTGGCACATACGCCTAAGATCCTTATTCTGGATGAAGCCACGTCAAGCGTAGACACGGAAACTGAATTCAAAGTGCGTGACGCGCTGGGGAAAATGGTCGAGGGACGAACGTCAATTGTCATTGCCCATCGGCTTTCCACCGTGCAGCGTGCCGATAAGATCATCGTCATGCACAAAGCCCAGTTGCGCGAAATGGGCACGCATCAACAACTGCTGGCCCAACGCGGGATTTACTACAAGCTGTATCAGTTACAGTACAAAGACCAAGAGATGAGTGTGGTGCCGGAGCCCCTTCGGCAAACTCAGGGCAAGCTCTCGCCCACCAATGACTTACCCCTTCCCGAAGTCACTGCCGACGCTGACGATTGATCGGACTGCCTAGGCGCGCAACAACATACAACGGAAAGCCCGGCATCTCGGCCACCATCTGAAAGAACACGAGAAATCCTGCCGCCAGTTTGCTCGCATCCAACAAAATAGTTAGACAATCCAAATCGGAGCCTCTGTATGAAAACCAACCTTTGGCTCTTGGCGGCGATGCTTTCTTCGCTCATGCTTGCCAGTTGCGGTGGTTACGGCAACAACACTTGCACAATCAGCGCGGCCATCACTCCGGCGACCGCGACCGCCGATCACACCTTGGCCCCGCCGGGAAATCAAGCGCAGTTTGCGCTCACGTCGTCGGTAAAAGGCAATTGTCCGTATATCGCCGACTTGGTGGGAGTGTGGTCATCTTCGGACCCGACAAATGCCCCCATCAACGGCCAGGGTGTTGTAACCTGCAATGCAGCCACTTCGGCGACGATCAGTAATAGCAGCACAGTTCGCGGACACGCGTTCACCTCGGCAACGCTGACCTGCAAGTAAATAGGGTGCTCACAACCGTGGGCGTGTGCTGGGCAATCCTCCTATCTAACTAACCGGAACGATTCCGTCTATACTTTCGTACTCTGCATCACCATGCCCCACAAACCTGAGTAAGGAGGCGGTTCCGACCTCAAATGAGAATCCGAATTTTATTGATGCAGCTGTTTGCGTGCCTGGCGCTCTTGTGCGTGACGGCAACTAGCCAAGAAAAGTCCCAAGTTGACAACACCCCGAAGTATCGCAACCCAGCACTCGCCATCGACGATCGTGTGGCCGACTTGCTCTCCAGGATGACACTTGAGGAAAAGGTCGGGCAGCTCACAGGCGGTGGAGAGGGCCGGACTTCGGTGATTGACCCGACGGGGACGTTTACCGACGAGACGGCGCGGGCAACTCTCCAACGGTGGTGGGACCCGGACCAGCCGTTTACGCCGAAGCGGGCAGCGATCCTGCGCAACGGAGTGCAACGGTACCTTCGCGAGAAGACGCGGCTTGGAATTCCTCACCTCTTTATGGGAGAGGCGCTCCATGGATTCATGGAATACGGCAGTACCAGCTTTCCGCAGGCGTTGGGGCTGGCGAGCACGTGGGACCCGGAGCTGGTGAAGCAAGTCTTCACGGCCGCAGGCGACGAAGCGGGTTCTGCAGGCGCAGGCCAGGTCTTCACTCCGGTTCTGGATTTGGCGCGTGATCCGCGTTGGGGACGTACGGAAGAGACTTATGGTGAAGATCCCTACCTCGTTTCGAGGATGGCCGTGGCTGCGATTACTGGTCTACAGGGAGATACGTTCAATATCGGACGCCATCATGTCGTAGCCACAATGAAGCATTTCGCGGTGCACGGTCAGCCGGAAGGAGGAACGAACACGGCGCCCGGCAATTATTCGGAACGCATCATCCGTGAAAACTTTCTGGTTCCCTTTCAAGCGGCAGTGCAGGAAGGACACGTGGGCAGCGTGATGGCTTCCTACAATGAAATTGATGGCATCCCTTCGCACATTAATCACTGGTTGCTGGATAAAGTCTTGCGCCAGGAGTGGGGCTTCCGCGGATACGTGACCTCGGATGGAGACGGTCTGCAGATGCTGGTGCAAACCCATCATGTGGCCGCGACCAAGGCCGATGCCGCGCGGCTTGCCATCGCGGCAGGAGTTGACTACGACTTATCGGACGGATCGGTTTACCGGACATTGATTTATCAAGTGAAGCAAGGAATGGTTCCAGAGAGTGAACTCGACCAGGCAGTCGCTCGCGTGCTGGCCACAAAGTTCCGGCTGGGCTTGTTCGATAATCCTCTGGTTGATCCAGATTACGCGGAGAAGACCACCAATAGCGCCGAGCATCGGGCGCTGGCGCTGAAGGCGGCACAAACAACTGTCGTTCTTCTGAAGAACGACAAGAACCTGCTGCCTCTCGACCTCAACAAACTCAAAACCATTGCAGTGATTGGGCCCAACGCCGACGGCCTTCATCTAGGCGGCTATAGCCGTTTACCAGCGCACAGCGTAACTATTCTGCAGGGAATTCAAGATCGGGTCGGAAGTAAGGCCAAGGTTGTCTACGCGGAAGGTTGCCGATTCACCAACAAGCATCAGGACTGGCATGGCTGGTTCGACGACGACGTGGAGCTGGTTGATCCAGCAACCCAGGCGGACAAGATCAAAGAGGCTGCCGCCGCCGCAAAAAATGCCGATGTCGCAATTCTCGTGGTCGGCGAGAACGAAAGTAGCAACCGCGAGGCTTGGTCGGAGCGGCATCTCGGCGACCGCGATTCGCTCGAACTGCTCGGTGCGCAGAATGATTTGGTCAAAGCCGTAGTTGAAACGAGAACTCCGACGGTCGTGTTGCTGATCAACGGGCGACCTCTTTCCATCAACTACATTGCCGAACACGTGCCGGCAATTCTCGAAGGATGGTATCTCGGACAGGAAGGAGGAACCGCGGCTGCGAACGTGCTGTTTGGCGACGTGAATCCAGGCGGCAAGTTGCCCATCACTTTTCCTCATTCCGTAGGCGATCTTCCTGACTTCTATAATCACAAGCCGTCCGCTAATCGCACCTATGCCTTCAGCACTCGGCAGCCGCTGTTTCCGTTTGGCTACGGCCTGAGCTACACGACCTTCAAGTTTGAGAACCTTCGCGTAGAACCATCGCAGATCCGTGTAGGTGGGACGGCCAAAGTCAGCGCTGACATCAGCAACACCGGCACGCGCGACGGGGACGAGGTCGCGCAGCTCTACATTCACCAGAAGATCGCGTCGGTAACGCGGCCGGTCATGCAGCTCAAGGGATTCCAGCGTGTCACGCTGAGGTCAGGAGAGAAGAGGACGGTCGAGTTCACGATCACTTCCGACACGCTTTCCATGCTCAACACGGATATGCACAACGTTGTTGAGCCGGGGATTTTCGAACTCATGGTCGGGCCCAGTTCAGATCAAACCAAGACTGTGCCGCTTTCGGTTGTCGGGGTTTATGGCGAAACCGGCATCGCGCCGCCGCCTCCTCCACCGGCGGGGTCTGAGTCAGGCGTAGTGAGTAACTTTGACGATCTGAAGGCTTCTGCCAATTACGGAAGGTGGATTGCCGGATCGGATGGACTGATGGGTGGGGGCAAATCCACCAGCTCGATTCAGGCAGTGGCAGGCGGCGCGAACAATTCCGAAGGCGCATTGCACGTAACCGGGGAGCTCATTCCAGGCGCGCAGTTCCTTTGGGCGGGAGCACTGTTCGTGCCGGGCACAGGGCTGGAAGATCCCGCCAATCTCTCCGGCAAAAAGACTATCAGTTTTTGGGCCAAGGGAGACGGCAAGACCTACACCATTGCCGTGACCACTGAAAGCCACCAGAATGAGATGCCGGCAATGAAGTCCTTCGCGGCCGGCCTGGAATGGAAACCGTACTCGTTCCCAATCTCCGATTTCCAGACCGACGGAAGCGATATCACAGGAGTAGCATTCGTCAGCGGAGGGACTCCTGGCAAGTTTGACCTTGAGATTGATGAGGTGGAGATTAGGTAATCATTGACTCGGATGAGCGGGGCTGGTTTTCGGCCTCTTCTGTTTCGGAGTAAGCTTGTTGTAGTCGCGAAAATAAGCGCGCAGTCCGTAGTTGGGCGTACTTTTCGTGTATCCCGCAACCAGTTGGTCCTGGTAGTGGTCGAGATAAAAATCGAGAGGGTCCTGCGGATCGAGATCAATCAATGTGAGATCGGTGTCGCTCATGGTCAATTTTCCGAAGCGGAGGTGCTCGCCTCGGTACGCCATGTAGTTGCCTGATATTTTCATCGAATTCATCTTCGTTGAAGGTTTCCCGTACTGCTGAACAATTTCGTTTCCACGAATAGCGATGGAAGTCAGCCGGCCCTGTATATGCGGTGGCGGAAAGAGCTCCGCGGGACTGAGGATCAAGTCATCTTTCTCGGCCCGTACTCCGCGGACCTTCCTCGTGTCAATCAACTTGGCGACGGTTTCTCCGAGCAAGTCCATTATTCCCTTGACCGGAAGATGGGCCGCCTTCACCTTGTCCGAGTGGACGCGAATGTCGCCTTCTGGCGTTACCAAAAGCGAACCTTCGGTCTCGAATGGAAGATCACCCTTGGAGTGCAGCCGTCCTTGAATCTTGATCTTGTTGCCCACCGTAGAAAATCGCACACTCTTAATCGGAGAGTCTGATGCCGCAAATGCAAATTGATTCAGCGTGTCGGCAAGTGCGTCCAAAGTAATTGAAATTTCTGCAGACCGAACGGCTAGATTAAAAGATTTGGCATCGTCAAAAATCGGCATGCCGCCGCTCACAGTTGGAACCAGCTCGCCTTCCAAATGAACGATGTGCACTGTAATCGAATCGGTGAAGTGATATATCACGTTGCGCATTTCCGAGTGAACACGTCCATGTTCCGGAGAAGCTTGCTCCTGCGCACACGCTGAGGGGATGAGCGATGCACAGAGGATGCAAAATGCCAGCGCTTTGAGGGTCATATCGATTCAGCGGCTCCGCAACCGGCTTAGATGCGACCCAGCTTGGAGGATATGTTTAGGCATTGCGACTAGTCGACCGAATGCTCAGAGCCTTTACAATCCTTTTACAATCCTTCAGTGCGAATCCTGATCTCTGCGGGCGAAGCTTCTGGCGAAATGTATGGAGCTCAGCTCATCGAAGCCCTGCGCAGGATTGATACCTCGATAGAATGCTTCGGCGTAGGAGGCGAGCGAATGCGGGGCGCCGGATGCGACACCGTTGTCGATGCCAAAGACCTATCCGTGGTCGGGATTACGGAAATTCTGAGCCACCTGCCGAAAATCTGGGGCCTCTTCCACAAGCTGATTGCCGAAGCTGACAAGCGCAAGCCCGATCTCGCCATCGTCATCGACTCGCCTGCGTTCAACTGGCGGGTGGCGCGGCAGATGCACAAACGTGGCGTCCCGGTCGTGTATTACGTTTGCCCGCAGTTTTGGGCGTGGCGGCAAGGGCGAGTTCGCTTGCTGCGCAAGTATGTGGACAAAGCCCTGGTCATTTTTCCCTTTGAAGAAAAGTTTTATCGCGACCGCGGCGTGGATGCAGACTTTGTCGGGCATCCACTAGCCGAGCTTCCCCGTCCTGCAATTTCACGCAGTGACTACGCAGCTCAACACAAGCTCGATCCGGGGAAGCAGTGGATCACACTGATGCCCGGGAGCCGGGTAAAAGAAGTGCGGATGAATTTGCCCAGGATTCTAGGGGCGGCGAAGCTTCTGGGCAGCCAGTATGAATTTCTTCTTCCAGTGGCTCCCACGGTCGATTTGCATGTTGTTCAGCGGCTTATGGATTCTCAGCCTTCGACTCTGCTCATGGCAGGCTTGTTCGAACCCGCTACAAGTGCCGACTCAGATCGGGAGGGCACGGCTTACCGCCGTGCCGTAACGGAGCACGCTACGACTCTCGGCACGGCTGCAAGCCGTGCCCTCCCGATCAGTTCTCACTCAGACCCGGCACGAAACCACATCACGCCGTGCGTGCATCTGGTGTCCAACGCACTTCCCGCTCTCGCCCACTCGTGCGCAGGCATCATCGCCAGTGGTACGGCCACCGTGGAAGCTGCGATGATGGAAACTCCTTTTGTCATGGTTTATCGGGTAAATCCGCTCACCTATCTGCTTGGCCGGTCTACCGTGAAGGTACTGCACTTCGCAATGGTGAATCTGATCGCTGGCGAGCAGGTTGTTCCCGAGCTGGTACAGGGGGACTTTACGCCGGAAAAAGTGACCGCAGAGATGAGTAAGATCATTCCCGACGGCCCTCCACGAGAGGAAATGCTGGAGGGACTGCGGAGGGTGAAGGCCAAATTGCGTGGCGAGGGCTCAGGAAGCACGCATCCGGCAGACCGCGCAGCACAGGCAGTTCTTGGGTTATGGCGGAGGAGCAGTACTCCCGAGCTCGGTCAATCGATCAATACCGAGAATGGGCCCCAGAAAGACCGCAGTTCGTAAATGCTTGTGCTACAGCATCTTTTAGGCCACAATTTTCATCTTACAATGGTAGTAGCACCGTACCCAGGAGATCCCCTGAATGTTCCTTTTACCTCGGCCACAGCGTCGGGACCTCGCTGTTTGTCTCGTTTTAACCCTTCTTTTTCTGTGCCTGCCGTCGTGGGCGGCAGAGAAAGTGCACTTTCGGGTCGATGATTACCAGATCGACGCGACTTTGAACCCGCATGACCACAAGATTGCCGCCCGCGCCAGAGTGAAAATCACGGCGCTCGAAGATCTGAATATTGCAACCTTTCAATTGCATAACGACTTGCGGCTGACGAAGGTGACCGATGCCGCCGGCAAACCGCTGACCGCCGACCGTATGCCCCAGGACTCCAGCGTGCGGGTGTCGTTGAAGAGCACCCTGACGAAGGACCAGTCAACCACCCTGACCTTCGACTATGAGGGCGTGCTTGATTCCGCCGACGACTCACCCGTCCCCGGACTCAAACTGACTTGCATTAATGACGACACCAGCTATCTGCTTTATGCGGGATATTGGTTCCCGGTAAATGCCTATGGTGTTAACCGCTTCACGTCGACGATCAACTTGACCGTTCCTTCGCACATGCTGGTTATGGGCAGCGGTAGCGTGAGTACAAGTGAGGCTCCGGCATCGAAGGCAGTGGGTAGCGGTGCGAACAAAACTTATACATTGAAGTACGACCGGGCCAGTTTTCCGGGAACCGTCGTTGCCGGAGACTTTGGCGACTACTCGAGTACCGAAGCTGGGGTCGACTTACACCTTTACTTCAAGCCTGCTCACAAGGAGTTGGCATCGGCGTACGCGGAAACCGCGGTGAAGGAATTTACCTATTTCATCACGCTGTATGGACCGCCCACCTCGAATGTTCTGCGGGTTGTGGAACTGCCGGACGACACCGTGCCCTCGGCCTGGGCACCGGAATTGGCAGCTCTAGCGGGTCGCGGAATCACTCCGAGAACGAACTACCGGCTGCTGGCGAATACCATCTCTCACCAGTGGTGGGGAGTTTCGATCAGTCCCGCCACGCGCGATGACTGGTGGCTGGAGGACGGCTTTGCCCGCTACTCGGAGGCACGCTACATCGAGAGTGCCGCCGGCTCTGGCGGATTGCAAGAGGCGGTGAAAGACATGTCGGTGGGAGCGCTGGCTTATGATACCGTCCCGCTTGCGAGTGCCGGAAAGCTGGATCTGTTTTCGCCGGAGTTTCAATCTCTGGTGACCGACAAAGGCGCGATGATCCTGCACATGCTGCGCTGGGTGGTTGGCGACCAGAAATTTGATCAGATCATGCGCGACTTCGCCTCGAAGTATGCTTGGAAGTCTGCCACGGTCGATGATTTCCGCACGCTGACTGAAAAGGATTACGGCGACAAGCTGACCTGGTTCTTCTCACAGTGGCTGGATTCGACTGGAGCTCCGGAATTCAAAACCAAGTATTCGGTTTACCGGCTGGGCAACAACAAAGGGTTTCGAGTGGTGGGTCAGATCGGGCAAGATCTTGATCTGTTCCGGATGCCGGTTGAGCTGAAGATTGATACCGACGGAAAAAGCGAAGAAAAACGCATTGACGTGGCCGGAACGGATTCCGCATTCAGCGTGGACACATTCGGCCGGCCGCGCCGGATCTCGATTGACCCTGACAACCGGCTGCTGAAGAACTCGTCAGATATCAAGCTGCGAGCAGGGATCCAGCGCGGGCAGGCGCTAGTGCAACAAGGAGACATGGCGGGCGCGCTTTCGGAATTCAACAAGTCGCTCGATATCAATAAGAACAGTTCTCTGGCGCATTACCGGGTGGCAGAGGTTTTCTTCCTGCAGCATAACTATCAAGCGTCAGCGAATGCTTATCGCGACTGTTTGAACGGGGATGGCGAGCCGCGTTGGACCGAAGTCTGGAGCCATATTCAACTCGGCAAGATTTTTGATATTACTGGGCAGCGGGAGCGTGCGACTAACGAGTACCGCCAGGCAATCCAGACGAACGACAATACCCAAGGCGCGCTAGACGAGGCCCGCAGATATCTGCAGAAAGCCTACGAGTCGACGAAGAGCAGCGGCGCCAACGGACAACCATAGGGCAGCACGGTGGACTCGTGATTCTTGTTCGCGCCCGTGCTGGCACTCTAGAAACCGTGGGTGCCCCATCCTTCCCCGATTTTGGGGAGGGTGGGAACCACTGACGTGGGTACAAAGGATTTACGCCTCTTGGTCGCTTTTTGTAGCTCAAGAGCTAAGCCAAGGCACCCAGAATTTGGGCCTGAGGTCCCCACCCTCCCCAAAATCGGGGAAGGATGGGGCACCCGTAGTCGGGGGGCGCACAATGAGCTTACGCACGGTGTACTGAATCTAAAAACTGCCTTAGCAATCTTCCCACTTCCTCCGGCTGCTCCCAAGGCGAGAAATGGCCGGCTTTGGCGACGACCCTCATTTCGCTTCCAGGGATGTTGTGCCTCATCAGCTCCGCTTCCGCCACTCCAGTGAGGATGTCTTCGTCTCCAGTGATGATGAACGTGGGCACGTTGATCGTTTTCAGTGTCGGAACCGAATCGGGGCGCTCGGCCATACCGCGCTGCACTCCGGCGACGTCTTCGGCGGACATTTTGCGCATCATGCTGAGCGCGCCTTCGACCAGGTCGGGACGAGAGCGGCGAGTAGTTCCGCCCAGCAGCTTCGGCAGCATGCTTTCAAAAAATGATTCGGTGCCGCGCTGGATCACATCGTCAGCAGACTGTAAGCGGTTGGCCCGGGCTTCGGGAGTATCGGATTGCGCCTTGGTATTGCAAAGGACGAGAGCGGTCACCCGATCGCGGAAGCGGCGCCAGAATTCAAAGATCGTATATCCGCCGATGGAAACGCCGACCAGCGGGATACGATCAACTCCGGCGTCATCCATTATCGCAGCGATGTCAGACGCGTGCTTTCGCATGGTTGCGGAGCCACTGCCGAGCGACGATTCTCCGTGTCCGCGTAAATCAGGCATGATCAACCGGTAGCGCGAACCTAACATCTGCGCGACTGGCAGCCAGAATTCGTGATTTGTGGGAAAAGGGTGCAGCAGGACGACTGGCGGTCCGCTGCCAGCCACGTCATAGAAGATTTCGGCATCATCGCTGACAATACGCTGCATGGTGGAATTTAACTCAGTATTGAAGGGGCACGGCCTTCGGCCGTGCCGTCCAGGTTCTGGTTTTCGGTATCGGCGCGGCTGAAAGCCGCGCCCCCTTCAAAGATTTGGGCGAAATTGCCAACCGGAGGCTACGTTACGCCCACTTGTCAGGATCAATCGAGAGAGAGATCAGTCTCGAGGCGACGTCGGCGGCGTTAGGATCCAGAATCATTTCGTATGCAATCTGAACGACAATGACGGCAAGCGAGGACAATACAAGTGCAAGTCAAGACGACAGTTATTGGCCCCAAAACTTCTATATCCTCAAGCAGACAGTTCCCAAGCGCCGCGAGAAAATTCTTGAAGAATAGGGCCACCCGCTGCTGCATGGGTCAAGACCCGCTGCATGGCGTCAAGATTCGTGCTACTGATTTGTAACCTGTTGCCCTGCCGATGCCTGCGTCGGGAGCATATACGGCTCCTCGGGCATCACAATCCAGGCGATCGGGTATGACAGCAAACCAATGCCGGTCACCACGGAAGCTATGAGCCACACCAAACGGACGATGGTCACATCCACGTCAAAGTATTCGGCAACGCCGAGGCAAACGCCTGCGATCTTCCGTCCTTCCCGGGGACGTACCAGCCGCTTGCGAGCGATCACACCGCCTACACGAGTGCCGCAGTACGCGCAAATGTTGGCATCATCCTGGATGGTTTTGCCGCAATAGTTACAGTACATAGTTCCACCTCACCACTTGGGATACGAAAATCCGCAGACCGATGTTCCCCGTCAGGAGCCCTTATAGGCTTCTTTGATTCTTTTCCGGGCAGTTTCGGCCTCGCGGGTGCTGGCGTCCAGTAAGATCGCCGCTTGGTACTTTTTTAACGCCAAGTCACGTTTCTGCAGAAGATCATACATCTCTCCGGCGCCCACTGCAGCCCTTTGCGCGGCTTCAGGATCAGGCTTCTGGATTTCGCTGACCTGCTCGTAAGCCGCCGCTGCTCCCGGGTAATTTTTCTGGTTGCGAAGCACATCCGCCAGCGCGAGGGCGGCAACTTCATAGTGCAGCCCAGAATAACGGCCGTCGTGTCCATCCTGCCAAACTCTTCGGTAGATCGCTGCCGCGGATTGGTCTTCGCCCTTGGCCCGAAGCAGGTTCCCTTCCTCCAACGCGAAGAGAACATTGTGGGGATACTGAGGCTCGAGGGTCCTCAAAATTTGCAGTGCCTCGTCGAACCGGCGCTCGCGGCGAAGGAACACAACCAGGACGATTTTCGCGTCAATGCTGGTTTCAGTGTTGCCTGCCGCTCCTTGGTGAAGATACTCCAGGCCTTTTTCTTTGTTGCCTCCAAGGCCGACGATGCTCGAAGCCGTTTTCACGGCCCAGGGCAGACTGCCAACAACGTAATTGTGGGCGCCGATGATCAGCTTGACATCCACGTCATGCGGATTCAATTCCAACACTCTCTCGTGATCACGCCGCGCGCCGACCGCGTTCCGCAGAGCCGAGAACCATGCGCGCTCGATCAATGCGGTGTAGGTCGCGAACTGCGCTCGAGTGACCCCACGAGCATAGAGCGCTCCGACGTCTTTTGAATTTGCTTGCAGCCGCCTCTCTTCGATCGCCATGGCCTTCTGGACCAGCGATTTGATCTGCTCACAGGTGCGCGGATCAGCCCGACGAGGCGACGTATTCACGAAGCTGTCATTCGCGTACTCTCCGGCATTCAGTGCGCCGATCCGATACAGCTCATGAAATAGCACTACATTCAACAGATGGTTTATTGCATCAGGATCGTCCGGATGCCGTTGCAAGATTTGCGTGAACTCCTGGGTCGAGCGGTCGTAGTCCATGTTGTAGAAGTGCTCGAAGGCCTGGGGGTTCTGCGGGTCGGAGGCCCGGAACGAGAGCTTCTCTGTCGGCTGGGAAATCGTCGGATGGGTTATCGGCGGCTGGGAAATCTGTGGCTGCGAAACTGCCGTTTTAGTGGTCGGCGCAGTCGCAGGTCGTTGTCCGCTGAGAACGGCCGGAAGTAAACAGGCCACAACAACTATGCGCAGGATGATTATGCGAGGCAAGACCGGAATCTCTCAAAGAGTCGCTGCTTGCGAGTGTAACCGAGAAGCGCCACGGATGCCGAACCCTTGGTGCAACTCTTTCTGGCTAAGTGGGTTGCGGCAAGGATCATCTTTGGATTTAGAATCTTTGCACGGTCAGAGTAATTCTTTCTCTGCCTGGCAGATAAGACGAATTATGTTGCCCCTCGTAAACCTTTTGGAAACATGGCCTTTCCACTCAGCGCAATTTGGTCATAGGTTTGCCACGAATTTGTTAAAGGAACCCACCATGTCTGATGTCATCCACGACACTCATCAGGAGTTCTGGCGCCCTCCCGTATCGCAGCCAGCGACGAATGACAGCTTAGCTGAGGCTTGTCGCCGTTGCGGAACTGAGTTCATGGTGGGGGCGGCATTCTGTCATATCTGCGGATCGGGCCGGCATCGCTCCAGTGGAGTTTCAGATCGAAACTGGACGAAATATTTCGGATTCCTCCGAGCACTCGATTTCAGCAGCGTTACAGGCTGGTTCGGGTTGCCGATGCCCTCTCTGTGCGCGTTCCTGGTCGGCAGCGCTTTCCTGGTTGTCGCGCTGGCCATGGGTTTCGTTAGTGTGCATGACATGTCGGATTTTGAAGCAGTCCAGCTTTGGCGCATCCAGTGGCTGATGGCGGCATGTGCAGCTTTTCTGGCAGGCATTCTGCTGAAGAATCGGAAATCTGAGAGCTAGTCCTTCCCTGAAGCCAGTCTCTTTGCGAGTCCGGCTGCCCTTGGGTGGCTTTTCAACCGATACATGTGATTCACGGGGGAGCAGCCTTTCCCCAACGGATAGCCGCTGCTGATGGCGGCTGTTACATAAGCTTTGGCCAACAGCACCGCCTCGGATAATCCTCTGCCTTGGGCCAGATGACAGGCGATAGAGGTTGAGAAGGCGCAGCCGGTGCCATGCGTACACTTGGAATCCAGCCGTTCGGCCCGGAAGACCTGAACCCCACCGCCATTCTCCAAACTGAGGAAATCCACAGCTCTCTCCAGATGCCCGCCAGTAATTACCACTCCCTTGGCTCCCATTTCGTGCAAGCGCTGGGTGGCATCCCTCATTTGGCCAACGTCTCGGACCTCGAGGCCGGTTAGCGCAGCAGCTTCATCCACGTTTGGTGTGATGACCGTCGCCAGAGGAAGCAGCTTCTGGGTCAGGATCTCGATCCCCAGAGTGTCCAACAAAGCGGTTCCCGAAGACGCCCTCAGGATTGGATCAAGAACTACATGAGCGGGCGAGGATCCTTCCAGAAACTCAGCCACCTGGCTAGCTACCTCGCCCGACCCCAGCATTCCAATGTGTACCGTAGAAACCTTGACGTCGGCGGTCAGTTCTTCCAGGCTATCTCTGAGCAGATGGGGATCGACCGGGGAAACTTGTCGAACTCCCACCGTGGACTGGACGGTCAGTGCGGTGATGGCGGCAATCCCATAGCAGCCATGGGCGGCGATCGTCTTGATGTCGGCTGTGATCCCGGCGCCGGATGAGGGATCGAACCCGGCAATGGTCAGAATCACGGGCGGAGGAGGCATAGAGGCGAATCTATCGGAAACCGCGATGGTTGCAAACTCTTTTGTTGAAGAGATCACGAAGAATGTTGCTTCGGGTTCTGTGGACTTCGCTCGATGCAGCGAGCGACGGTCGCTACTGCTGTGAAGACAGGCGCGCGATTGCAGTAATCATGATTCATGGTTACTGGTAACCGATCAACCGGGGTCGCGGTATGGTGGTCTGAGGTCAAAAGAGTTCGCCTGAACCGAAAGATTGTTACTTTAGGCGTTGAATCCAAGCTATTGAAAACAGGACCACGAAAAAACTACCTTCAAACTGAAAATCGAGATTACTTACTTAATGATAAATAGACATCACCTTATGATACTGCAACATAGGCTGCATACATCATTATTGACAATAAGTTACGTCACATATCTATAACTATTTTATAATCGTTGTACAGATATTTCCTGATTGACAGCCCATTCCAAGGCCTCTAGCATTCCCAAACTGGCCGTTAGATCGTTCACGGGGAGGATGACTCGAAGATGGAGGGTATCTGATGCGAAGACGTATAGCTCGAGGGCTGACGATAGCATTACTCGTCGGCATGGGAGCGGCTCAGGGGCCAACCAGCTCAGGGTCAGCTAAACACAAGACGGCGGTCTTAGAAAAGATCAGTGTTGCGATACCTGCCACCAGGCCGGGCGCGCGGCCCTATCAGGTAGGCACAGCCTCCTGGTACGGCGGGGACTTTGAGGGCAAGCCCACGGCTAGCGGCGAACCCTACAATATGTACGACCTGACCGCAGCCCACCCCAGCCTGCCTCTGGGGACCCTGGTAAAAGTCACAAACTTGCGGAACCGGAGAGTGGTGGTCGTCCGGATCAACGACCGTGGACCAATTGTGCCGGGACGGATTATTGACGTCTCCTACAGCGCGGCCAAGGTATTGAAGTTCCAGGCGCAGGGGACGCAGCGAGTGCGGCTGGATGTTGTTCCTCCCAAAAAAGCCGCGACCACGATGGCTATGCTGCGTGAGCCAGTCTTGAGCCGCTAGAAACACTCCGACACGCTCTTTCAAAACAATTCTGACTCTTCCTTGTTGGGCTGCTAAACTCAGATGAATGATCTCTCCTCGTGAGCGGCTGATCGTGGCGCTCGATGTTTCTTCTTCAAAAGAAGCGCGGAAAATTGTTTCCAGCCTCGGAGACGCCGTACAAATCTACAAAGTCGGGATGCAGCTCTACACCGCCGAAGGCCCGCAGATCGTGCGAGACCTGGCAGCCTCTGGCCGAAAAATCTTTCTCGACCTGAAATATCACGACATTCCGAATACGGTGGCAGCGGCAGTGCGCGAAGCGGCGCAGCTTGGCGTGAGTCTGCTGACGGTGCACGCCTCCGGCGGCACAAAGATGCTGCGCGCGGCAACGGAAGCAGCTTATGTAGGGGCGGACGCCCTCGTCCGCCAACCCCGGACGAGGGCGTCCGGGGATACACAAACGAGCACCCTGCAAGTGCTCGCCGTGACGGTTCTCACCAGCCTGAACGAGCATGATTTGAACGAAACCGGAGTACACGGACAAGTTGTGGATCAAGTTGTATCGCTGGCTTCCTTGGCGCTTGAGGCCGGATGCGCCGGGGTGGTGAGTTCGCCGCGGGAAGTGAAAACTTTGCGCGCGAAACTAGGTAGTGATTTCCTCGTGGTCACTCCGGGCGTCCGACCTGCAGGCTCTGCGCATGGGGACCAGGCGCGTGTAGCGACCCCAGGCGAGGCAGTCGCAGCCGGAGCAACGCACGTTGTCGTAGGCAGGCCGATTACCGCGGCAGCGAATCCTGCGGCGGAGGCTGCCAAGATTCTGCAGGAACTGGGAACGCGGCTGTCCGAGTTAGAGACCCAAAACGTGTAAGCGGCATGGGAATTTCCAGCGCCAGGTCGCTTGCCACCCTTCGCATCTCCATTGGCATTTTGTTCCTGATCTTCGCCGAATACAAAGTTTTTGGGACCAACTTCACACGGGGCGGAGGATTTCAATACTGGATCAATCGCTTCCTAGAAGACGGCGCCTACCCATTCATGGTGCCAGTGCTGAGAAATTTCGTTCTGCCGCACGCCACGCCCATCGCCCTCCTGGTGGCCTACGGTGAACTGGCGATTGGAGCCGCACTCGTACTCGGGCGTTTTGTGCGCGCGGCCAGCGTGTGCGGTCTGGTTTACATGGCCAGCTTACTGTTCTCGTCCAACTATCCCGGACCCCATGCCGCCGTGTGGCAATACTTCGGGGCTTCCCTGAACCATCTTGTGCTCGCGCTTTGTTTCGCCGTGTTTGCGATTACAAGGATTGAGAAAAGGTGATTCGGAAGTCTTCCCAAATTCATGTGAGTATGCGGAGTAGTATCCTCGATCAGAGCTTCTCGTAGAATTCGCAGGCGGAGCAGGAGATGAAAATGCCGCCAGGGACACCGCGTTCGCGGTCCTTGACCCGCTTAACGATGCGTGTGGGCTTGCCGCACTTGGGGCAATCGGTGCTCTTGGTAGTATCCATTACTTTCTTGCGGTCTGCGGTCTTGGCAATCTTGGCCATTAGGTCTCCCAGTTGGTGGTGTGGTGTGAATTCATTTTACCTTATGCCATCAGCCCTTAGCATTTAGCACTTGGCAATTGGCCCTTAGAGCTTGTTCGCCTTTTTGAAACTGCAAATTGAACGTCCGCGGGCCAAATGCTAAGTGCCTCTCCCTATCATCCAAGAAAGCGATCACTTCCATCGGATTTTCCGGATTGACTCAGCCGGCTCACTCACGTAGCGTTAAGCTTCATGATGAATCAGCACCATCACCACCACCATCACGCGCAGAGCGCGGAGGCGGGGGTGTGGGGCTGAGTTAGAACAGCACAAACACAGGAATCAAGGCCCGCTGAAGCGCAAAGTTCAGCGGGCTTTTTGTTGGTTCACCACGGAGGCACGGAGAAGGCTCAACAAAATGCAAAGATCTCAACCACAAAGGACACGAAGTTACACAAGGAATCCGGAAATGCGGATTGCGACTCATCTTTTGTTTTCTCTGTGTCTCCGTGTCTCCGTGGTGAATTGAATTGCCGATAGAGTAGAAAGCGATATGAATAATATTGATTTCGACAAAATGCAGGGACTGGTTCCGGCAATCATTCAGGATTCGGCGGGCGACATTCTGATGCTTGGATTTATGAATCGCGAAGCCTGGGAAAAGACATTGGCGATTGGATACGTCACGTTCTACAGCCGCTCTCGAAACGAGCTTTGGACCAAGGGTGAGACCTCCGGCAACCGGCTCAAAGTCGTTTCTGCCGCGACGGATTGCGATCGCGATTCGCTGCTGATCCAGGTCGAAGTCGAGGGTGCCGGAGTGGTTTGTCATGAAGGTACACGATCGTGTTTCACCAAACCGATCGTAATTGGCCCGGCCGCAGTCGAGGAGATCTCGCGATGAAAATCCGGCTGGGGATTCCCAAAGGCAGCCTGCAGGAGGCTACGCTCCAGCTCTTTGCCCAGGCGGGACTGCCAATCCATACCAATTCTCGCTCGTACTTCGCCTCGACCGGAGATCCGGAGATCGAATGCATGCTGATTCGGGCGCAGGAGATGGCCCGTTACGTCGAGCATGGCGCACTGGATGCTGGTCTCACCGGGTTCGACTGGATCGTCGAGAGTGGGCTTGAAGTGATCACAGTCTCTGATTTGATCTATGCGAAACAGAGCCGGGGCAAGGTCCGTTGGGTGCTGGCTGTTCCCGAGAGCTCTGCCTACGAAAAGCCGGAGGACCTCAGCGGCCGCATTATCGCCACCGAACTGGTGAACGTCACGAAGAATTATTTCGCCAGCCGTAATGTGGATGTGCGAGTGGAGTTCTCCTGGGGCGCGACAGAAGTGAAACCTCCCATGCTCGCGGATGCGATTGTGGAAGTGACCGAGACTGGGAGTTCCCTGCGCGCCAATCATCTGCGCATCATGGATACGGTACTCGAGAGCAACACGCAAATCGTCGCCAACAAGTCTGCGTGGGCGGATTGTGACAAGCGCCGCAAGATCGAAAACCTTGCCCTCATGTTGCGCGGAGCCATGGAGGCCAAGAACCGCGTTGGTCTTATGCTCAACGTGCGTAAAGAGGATTTGGAGCGTGTGCTCGCCGTGCTACCCGCGCTCAAGCGGCCGACCATTTCTACTTTAAGCGATCCGGAGTGGCTGGCTGTGAACACGGTCATCGAGGAATCGCTGGCCTGGCAGGTGATTCCGCGCCTGAAAGAAGCTAACGCGCAGGGGATTGTGGAGTATCCGCTGAATAAGGTGGTCATGTAATGCGGATTCTGCAAGGCGAAGCGGCTGAAGCTCGCGTTCGCGCGATGGCGGAACGTGGCTCGCGCCTAGATGAGATCGAACCGGCCGTGCGGAGGATCGTGGAAGACGTACGCCGGCGCGGAGACCGAGCTCTGTCGAAATATGCGCGCCGATTCGACGGACTCGGGCCAAAGCAGAACTTACGAGTAACCGATTCTGAACAGCTTGCCGCGTGGAGAATCGCTCCATCACGATTACGGACCGCGCTGCGGACCGCTGAGAAAAATATCCGCCGCTTCTGTGAATGGCAAAAGCCGAAAGAGTGGGTCCGCTCTGGAAACGGGATCTCCCTCGGCCAGTTGGTGCGCCCTCTTAATTCTTGCGGCTGCTATGTGCCGGGAGGAAGATTCCCGCTGGTTTCGACATTGTTGATGACAGTGATTCCGGCGCAAGTTGCGGGGGTGAAGAATATCCGTGTGGTCTCGCCTCGGCCCACATCTGAAGTACTCGCCGCAGCAGCCATGCTCGGCGTACGCGAGTTTTATCGTGTCGGAGGCGCTCAAGCAATCGCGGCCCTGGCCTACGGAACGGAAACAATCCCGCGCGTGGACAAAATTGTGGGGCCGGGAAACGTGTACGTGACCGCTGCCAAGAAACTGGTCTCATTTGATTGCGCGATTGACATGCTGGCCGGCCCCACAGAAGTTGTGATCGTGAGCGCAACTGGGAACCCCGCGTTTATTGCTGCTGATCTGGTGGCGCAGGCTGAACACGATCCCGAGACGTTGGCGGTTTTCATCACTACTTCGAAGAAGCTGGCAGCTGATGTCGTGAGCGAAGTCGAGAAGGGCGGACGAGGGCGTCCGCCCCTACGTGAAAATGTCATCGCCCGCAAATTGCTCAAGGCATGCGGGGCTGTGCTGAGTGCTCGTTCCAGACAAGAGGCATTCGATTGGGCGAACCGTATCGCGCCGGAACACATTACGGTCGAGAAACGGGATCTCGATCTGGTCCTGAATGCCGGGTCCGTTTTTGTCGGCGACTACTCGGCGCAAGCCGCAGGTGATTATGCTTCAGGGCCCAATCACGTGCTGCCAACCGCCGGCGCCGCACGTTTTCGTGGAGGCCTGAGCGTGATGGATTTTGTGAAGCTGATCACCGTCCAGGAACTGTCCGCCAAGGGCCTGCGGCAGATTGCGCCGGTCGTTGAAACGCTCGCCGAGACCGAGGGACTGCAAGCGCACGTCGAGTCCATTCGCGTGAGGTGTGCTAATGCTTAAGGCGCGAGAGCCGGTTCGCGCGTTGAAGTCCTATCACCCGCCATTGGGCAATCGCGTGGGTCTACGGCTTGATTTCAACGAAAACACCGCCGGATGTTCTCCGCGTGTGCTGGAGCGATTGCGCCTGCTGGATCGTGAAACTCTCGCCCGTTATCCCGAACGCGGGAGCGGCGAGGACGTTGCTGCATCGCATTTTGGAGTCGCGCCCGAGGAACTGCTACTCACCAACGGCACCGATGAAGCGATTCATCTGATTTGCGAAACCTATCTAGAACCGGGTGATGAGGCGTTGATCGTGATTCCAACATTCGCAATGTTTGAAATTTACGCGGCGGCCACCGGAGCGCAAGTAATCTCAATTCCAACCGGCCCTGAGTTTGAGTTCCCTACCGAGAGCGTTCTCGCCCGAATCAACCATCGCACTCGCTTGATTGCCGTGGCGAATCCCAACAATCCCACGGGGACGTTCGCACCGGTTCACAACCTCATGCAGATCGCTCAGGCGGCGCCAGATGCTGCGGTGCTTGTGGACGAAGCGTATTTTGAGTTCTGCGGCGAAACCATGGCGCCGAAATGGAGCGAGACCCCCAATCTTTTTGTTTCGCGCACTTTCTCAAAAGCTTATGGAATGGCTGGACTAAGAATCGGCGTCCTGATGGGAAACGGCGTTCAGATGCAAATGGTTCGGCGCGCCAGTTCTCCATATAATCTGAACTCGATTGCGCTGACTTGTTTGCCGGACGCGTTGGCCGACCAAGCGTACGTTCGGGATTATGTAAGTCAAGCACGTGAAGGCCGCCGCGAACTGGAATCTGAACTCGCTGCTTGGGGCGTTCGCTTCTGGCCCAGCCATGGGAATTTTGTCTTGATGTATCTCGGCAATAAGTGCAAACCGTTGATCCGCGAGATGCGTACGCGCGGCATCCTGGTACGAGACCGGTCTAGCGACCACGGCTGCCAGGACTGCGTTCGCATTACCGTGGGCACCAGCGAGCACAATCAGCGATTGCTCCTTGCCCTGCGCGAGGTGTTCGCTGAACTCGGAATACAACAGAGGGTAGCGCGATGAGAAAGGCCGCGCTTGAACGCACGACAAAAGAGACCAGCATCCGACTTCGCCTCGCCATCGAGGGACGCGGGCGGTATAAGGTTTCCACCGGAATTCGTTTTTTCGACCACATGCTGGAACTCTTCGCCCACCACGGAGGATTCGATCTCAGTCTCTCGGCGGACGGAGATCTGGATGTGGATCAGCATCATACCGTGGAGGATGTCGGAATCGCGCTCGGTCAGGCGTTTGCGCAAGCGCTCGGCAATAAGCGAGGCATTCTGCGTGCAGGATATTTTGTGATGCCCATGGATGAAACTCTGGGCTTGGCAGCGGTGGATTTTTCCGGACGTGCAGCGGCAATTGTGGATACAAAGGTCCGTGTGCGGCTCGTAGGCGATTTGCAATCCGAGCTGGTGCACGACTTCTTTGATGGCTTCGCGCGCGGGGCGCAAGCCAACGTCCACGCGCGCATTCTCTACGGCCGCTCGAACCATCACAAGATCGAAGCGCTGTTCAAGGCATTTGCGCGCGCGCTGCGGGCCGCTTGCTGGCGAGATAAGCAAATGGCCCGACTGCTTCCAAGCACAAAGGGACTTTTGTGATTGCCATCGTAGATTACCGGGCCGGCAATCTCACTTCGGTGAAGAAGGCATTCGACCATCTGGGTGCGCAGACGATCATTACTGCCGATCCCGAACAGGTGGCGAGTGCCGAGAAGATCGTCCTGCCCGGCGTAGGACACTTCGCTGCAACCAAAGTCCTTGACGATTCGGGTTTGAGGGAGACGATCATTGCGAGCATTGAACGAGGTGTTCCCTTCCTCGGTATCTGCGTGGGCATGCAGTGGATGCTTGCTTCAAGCGAGGAGGCCCCCGAGATTTCAGGGCTTGCACTGTGGCCCGGCGAATGCAGCCGGTTTCCCGCCGCCGTCAAGTCGCCGCACGTGGGGTGGAACAGCTTGCAGATTCCCAACAACGCTTCACGCTTGTTGCGTGGCGTGCCTTCAGGATCGTTTGTGTATTTCACGCATTCGTATCGCGTGCCCCTATTGAGCTCGACATCTGCCGAATGTGAATACGGCGGCGGATTTTCCGCTGCGGTCGAGCAGGAAAACATGTTTGGCGTGCAGTTTCATCCAGAAAAGTCAGGAGCTGTCGGGCTCAACATCTTAGAGAATTTCTGTACTCTGTAAATGCTGACCAAACGCATCATTGCTTGCCTGGACGTGGACGCCGGCCGCGTCGTCAAAGGCACGCAATTTCTTGATTTGCGGGATGCCGGAGACCCTGTGGAACTGGCCGCCAGGCACAGCTCGGCGGGAGCGGACGAGGTCGTGCTCCTCGACATCACTGCAACCCACCAAAAACGCGCCACGCTTCTTGAGACCGTTCGGCGGACCGCACGCGAGCTGTTTGTCCCGTTTACCGTGGGAGGAGGTGTTCGCACGCTCGAGGACGCCAACGCAATCTTCGACGCAGGCGCAGACAAAATCAGCATCAACTCCGCGGCGATTGCTGATCCTTCCATCATCACCTGCATAGCGCATCGCTTTGGATCTCAGGCAGTAATCGTTGCGATTGATGCCAAACGCAATGGCACAGGTCCTGAGGCCAAGTTCCAGGCATGGACCTCCGGTGGCCGGGTGCCAACCGGCCAAGACGCAGTGCAGTGGGCGAAAGAAGCCGAAGATCGTGGCGCAGGGGAATTCTTGCTGACTTCGATGGATCGCGACGGCACCGGCGAAGGTTTTGATTGCGAGCTGACGAGGGCCGTCGCACAGTCAGTCCGCATTCCGGTGATTGCTTCAGGAGGCGCCGGCGGCTCAGAACATTTTGTTGAAGTCTTTCGTGAGGGTGCAGCGGATGCTGCGCTAGCCGCTTCCATCTTTCATTTTGGCTTGAGTTCGATCTCCGAGCTCAAAAAGCACCTTCTCGTCGCCGGAATTCCCATGAGGTTCCCATGCTGATTCCTTCGATCGATCTCATGGGCGGAAAAATTGTGCAACTGGTTCAGGGCGAAAAGAAAGCCCTTGAATTTGACAACTTCCACGAGTGGGTGACGCGGTTTTCCTCGTTCCCCCTGGTGCAAGTGATTGATCTTGATGCGGCGATGGGCCGTAACGGCAATGCAAGTTTGGTTAAACTTTTCGTAAACAATCTGCCCTGCCAGGTCGGAGGGGGAATCCGCTCGATCGAGAGTGCCCGCCGCATGTTGGAAATCGGCGCGCGACGGGTGATTCTGGGCTCAACTTTGATTCACGATGGCCACATCAACGTTGGATTCGCGGAGCAGCTAGCGACCGACCTTGGCCCTGACAAGCTGGTTTTCGCAATCGATTCCCGTGGAGGCAAAGTCGCCCTTCGGGGATGGCGCGAGATTACCTCCATCTCGCCGCTCGAAATGGTCAAAGCGCTTGACTCGTTCTGCTGCGCATTTCTTTACACACACATCGACACCGAGGGACTGATGTCCGGCCTTCCGCTCGGACCGGTTCGTGAGTTGCGCCAGACCGCGACCAGACAGCTGATCGCAGCCGGGGGAATCTCAACCCACGAGGAGATCGAGCAGCTACACCAAATGGGAGTTGATGCCGTCGTCGGCATGGCCCTCTACACTGGCCGTTTGACCCAGGTCGTTTGACTTTGCCTGATACTATTCCAAGCATCTCGAAGTAGCACTCCGGCCCAAGACGCAGGGCAGGACAGGACCTCATCTGTGAGTGATTCGAACTTCTACGCGCCCGGGTGGCCGGGTATTCCGCCACGCTGGACGTCCAGCGCCAAGACCGGAGTGGGCACGGCGCTCAATCGCACGAGCCGTGTCTGGTTCACGCTGAGCCACGGAATTCTGAATGAAGTTTATTTTCCTCGCGTCGATATGGCGTGCACGCGTGATCTTGGGCTGATTGTCACGGATGGTTCAAGTTTCTTTTCTGAAGAAAAGAGGCATTGCAAGTTCGAAGTCGCGCCAATCGAACCTGGCGTTCCCGGGTACCGGCTGGTCAATACTGATTTGAATGAAAGATATCGGATCGAAAAGGAAGTCTTCGCAGACCCGCATCGGAATGTGGTTCTGCAGAAGATCCGATTTGTCGAGCTAGGCTCGACTGGACAGCGGAGGGCGGGTGTCCCCGCACTTACGAATTCCCGACTGTATGCGCTGCTCGCACCTCATCTGGGCAATGTCGGCAGCAACAACACCGGATGGATCGGGGATTACAAGGGTGTGCCAATGCTGTTTGCGGAAAGTCCAGCAGGCATTGCTCTGGCGTTCGCATGCTCGTCACCGTGGAAGAAGGTGTCGGTGGGATTTTCCGGCTACTCTGACGGCTGGCATGACCTTTCGCGAAATTTCCGACTGACAAATCAGTACCCACGCGCTGAGAACGGAAATGTCGCGCTCACCGGCGAAGTTGATTTAGCTGCCTGCGGAGGGGAATTCGTTCTGGCGCTGGGCTTCGGCAATATCTGGGCGGAAGCGGCGGAACAAGTTCGTGCCACGCTTCTCGATGATTACAAGGCTCTGTTTCGTGACTACGTTTCGCAATGGAAGAACTGGCACAAGATGCTGATGCCGCTGGATCGGCCAGTAGACCATGACCTGTACCGCGCGAGTACAGCCATGTTGCGCGTCCATGAGTCGAAGGACTTTCTTGGCGGGGTAATCGCCAGCCTTTCCATTCCTTGGGGCTTCAACAAAGGCGATGAAGATCTGGGCGGATATCACCTGGTCTGGCCACGGGATCTGGTCGAAACTGCTGGCGGCTTTGTTGCCGCCGGCGCCACTGGAGACGCTATTCGCATTCTGCATTACCTCGAGGTCACTCAAGAGGCCGACGGCCGCTGGCCGCAAAATATGTGGCTCGACGGGCGTCCTTACTGGAATGGCTTGCAGATGGATGAAGCAGCCTTCCCCATACTGCTGGTGGACTTGCTGCGTCGTGAAGCTCCTGGCGCATTGGGAGATCTGAAGCGCTGGTGGCCCATGGTGTTGAACGCTGCCGGATTCATAGCTTGCAATGGGCCGGTGACGCAGCAGGACCGCTGGGAAGAGGACGCGGGCTATTCGCCGTTCACCCTGGCGGTCGAAGTCGCGGGACTGCTCGCTGCCGCAGACCTCGCGGAAGCAGTCAGCCAGTCCGATGTGGCTGCTTACCTGCGCGATCTTGCTGATACCTGGAATGAAAGCATTGAGCGCTGGACCTATTCGACCAACGGCGACCTGGCGCGGCAGATTGGCGTCGACGGTTATTACGTTCGCATCGCGCCGCCGGAGTCGGACTGCGCCGCTTCTCCGACCGAGGGCTTCGTGCCAATAAAAAATCGTCCTCCTGGGGAGGGTAATGAGCGCTCCTCGCATATCATCAGCCCGGACGCGCTGTCCCTGGTACGGTTCGGCCTGCGTGCTCCGGACGATCCGCGAATTCTGAATACCATCAAAGTGATCGACGCGCTGCTGCGGGTGAAGCTTCCCCAAGGCCCGTGCTGGTATCGCTACAATGATGATGGCTACGGCGAACATGCTGACGGCGCTGCGTTTGACGGCAGCGGCATTGGACGGCCATGGCCTTTGCTCGCGGGTGAGCGTGCGCATTACGAACTGGCTGCGGGCAATATAAGCGCGGCCCAAGACCTGCTTCGCGCGGTAGAATTTTCGACCAATGGCAGCCGGCTGCTGCCGGAACAAGTTTGGGACAGCACCGATATTCCTGAGCGTGAATTGTTTCTCGGCAAGCCATCCGGATCTGCTTGTCCGCTGGTCTGGGCGCATTCGGAGTACATCAAACTGGTCCGCTCCATCAAGGATGGAAAGATCTTTGATCAGCCACCGCAGACGGTGAAGCGCTACCGGGTGGAGCAGCGCAAGTCGCTTTGCTGGGAGTGGCGTTTCAATAACAAATGCCGGATTCTGCCATCGGGGAAGGACCTGCGCATTGCATTGCTGGCCCCTGCCACAGTGCATTGGAGCGAGGATGGCTGGCAAACTGTGCACGACAGCGCAACCCGAGATACTGGACTGGGAATCCATGTTGCAGACATTCCAAGCCACGGCCTGGATCCTGGCCACACCGTGGTATTTACATTTTTCTGGCAGCAGGCGCAGTATTGGGAGGGCGTAGATTTTTCGGTCACCATTCAGGAACTTTGAGAGCATAATTGCGCCATGGCGGAACGATCGCCAGTCGTCACTAATCCGGTCGTCGTCAATAACGACAAGTCAGCGGCCAAGGCGATGGCCATTGTTCAGGAACTGCTACGCGACTATCACCCGCGCAACTTTGCCGTCGAACTCTGGGACCGAACGCGGCTGGATCCTGAGCCAGGACAGTTCGGCCGTTTTACCTGGCACATCAATCATGCGAGCCGACTGCGCGCCGCCTTGAGCGCGGCCACCCAGGTCGCGCTCGGCGAAGCCTACCTCTACAACGACTTCGACATCTCCGGAGACATCCTCGCAATCTTCCCGGTCGCTGAGTATCTGGCTGAGCGATATAGGAGTCCGAAAAGAAAACTGCATCTCGCCACTCTGCTGCTCGGCCTTCCTTCCAGGAATCATGATGCCAGCGTCAGTGCAAAGCTTCGCGGCAAGCTGCACTCGAAATCGCGCGACCAGCAGGCCATCAGCTTTCACTACGACGTTTCAAATGAGTTCTATCAGCTTTGGCTCGATCCCGCGATGGTGTACTCCTGCGCCTATTTCAAATCGCTGGAAGATGATTTAGAAAAAGCCCAGGCGCAAAAGCTGGATTACATCTGCCGCAAGCTGCGTCTTCGTCCCGGAGAACGTCTGCTTGACATCGGCTGCGGCTGGGGTGGGCTTATCCTTCACGCGGCCCGACATTACGGAGTTCACGCGACGGGGATCACGCTCAGCCGGCAGCAACTGGCGCTCGCACAAGAACGAATCGCAGAAGCAAAGCTTCAGTCCCGCTGCGAAGCGCTGCTGCTTGATTACCGCGATGCCGCCGAGCTTGGTGAGTTCGACAAACTGGTCAGCGTTGGCATGGTCGAACACGTCGGGGAAAGCGAACTTCCGGAATACTTTCGTACGGCATTTCGCTTGCTGAAACCCGGCGGAGTTTTTATGAATCACGGCATAGGCCGCGCCGGAAGCCGATCCAAGTCCGCAGAGCCAACTTTTACCGACGTATACGTCTTTCCGGATAGCGACCTAGCGCCCATCTCAACCACCTTGCGCTGCGCGGAGGAAGTTGGCTTCGAGGTCCGTGACGTGGAAAATCTACGCGGGCATTACTTCTTGACGCTCTGTCAATGGCTTCGGAGGCTGGAGGCAAATGCAGAGCAGGCTCGCAACCTTGTCGGCGAACTCAAGTATCGGGTTTGGAGGTTGTATCTGGCCGGCTCCGCCTACTACTTCCAATCGGGCAAGCTTGACTTGTACCAGTCTCTTTTGGTCAAGCCTTGGGATGGCCAAAGTGGAATGCCGCTGACCAGGGACGATTGGTATCGCTAATTTGCCGCTGTCAGGCGATGGAAACGGGAAGGGGAGGGCATGACTTTCAGTCGTGCCGTTAAAGCGGCTTCAGATCTTATCGGCACGGCTGGAAGCCGTGCCCTTCCCGGTTTCTAACGCCAGCGCTTCACTTTCGGCCAGAGCTGGGCAAGCGTCCCGAACTTCGCGCCTCTGCAGATGAAGACGGGGATCTGCTTTTCTAGCGCGTAGGGATTGTCCGCTGAGGTGCCAACATATTCGACGTTGTTCCAGAGCGCCTCTAGGTTCTCTCGGGTGTCATCGAGGACGATCAAGCAATTGCCAGAGTAGCCACGCGGGCCCCATAAGAAGTAAGTCTTGTCGCCGCTGAGAGCCGACGGCAGACCGTAGCGGCGACCGAGAAAGTCGATGGCACCGGCCTGGCCATAATCCTGCGCGAAGATCCCGCAATCGCCGCGCTCGACGGGACTGAGTCGGTTCCATGCTACCGCGGTTTCGGCGACGATCTCTTCCCATCCGAACTGATCGGCATACCACTGCGGCAGAGCAGCACGCTCATGTGAATGCTCCATGCGCGGAAGATTGAACGGCAGGGTTCGGGTGTAAGTGATAAATTTCTCCGGGGAGAAGACCGGAATCACGACTGGCGCGAGATACACCCCGCTGGCGAGCAAAACAACTACAATTGCCGGCTTTAGCCAGGCACGACGCGGGTGGTCGATCGCGAATTCGATTACGACTGCACCCGCGGCCAGCAGCATGGGATAAATCGGGGCTAGATAATAATTCTTGCCGTGCAGGGCGAAGAACACGCCATAGCAAACGAGATAGCTCCATGCGAGCACGCGATACGATTTCAGACAGGCTGAAAAAAAGAGCGCAACCAGACCTGTCAGCCAAATCGGCGCAGTGAGCGGGTTCACGAGCAGTGTCTGCTGGAAAAAGTACTGCCCAGCGGGAAGCACAACATCGCGGCCCTCAGCTTTGATGTTGCGCATCAATTCGAGAAACGGCCAGTGATAGTGGACATTCCAGAGCAGGTTCGGGAGAAACACAAGAAATGCAGCCAGTCCGCCCAGCCAGATCCACTTATTCAGGAAGACGCGGCGCTGCTCGGTCAAGAGCAGACCAACGACAATTCCGAAGCCGAACAGAGCAATGGAATATTTCTCCTCCATGCCTAATCCGGCAATCGCGCCGACCCAGAGCCAGTAGCGCGGATCATTGCGCTTGATGGCGAGAATCGCAAAGTAGGCGCAGCCCATCCAGAGGTTGGGTTCGAGGCAGTTCGTCCCTAACAAGCTGCCGTTCGAAAGATATTGCGGCGCGATCGCCACGGCGACTGCGCTCCATAGAAGCGCGAAACGTTTGCCGCCGAGTTCGCGAGCCATCAAGGCAGTCTGTACAACGAGGAGAGACGAAGCCAGCGCCGGAATGAAACGAACGCTGCGCAGTGAATCTCCGAGCACCGCGCGACAGATGTGGATTAGAAATGGAATGAGCGGCGGCTGATCAACGTATCCCCATTGGAGATGATCGCCGCAAGACATGTAGTTGAACTCATCGCGGAAATATCCGTAGCGATGGTTGAAGTAAACGTGGAAGAGCAATTTGGCAAGGGCGATCGCCCAGATCACGGCCATGCCGGTTGCAAGAAACGACTGCGGGTCACGTCTGGCGGCAGAAATCGGAGGAGCGGTGGTGGTCATGTTGGTAACTCTATCCGTTCAGCGAAGATTCAGATTCTACACAGTCAATTTCGTTCAGGTGTCAGCAAACCAGCGCGCAGATCGTGATTTTGGGCGCAGCGATTGCCAGAAATATTGTGTACTAAAGTAATCCCTCTCCTTGCCTAAACTGGCCGGATTTCTCAGCAAAGCGATGTAGAATCAGCACACTGCGCGCCTCTCGCAACATATTTCCGGAACTTGAGTTTGTATACGGGACAACAGTTATGGAACCGAATTTGAGCTCCCCATACGTTCCATGATCCCGCACGGTTTCAGATGAAGCGGGTCATCGACGAAATTGACTACAGGAGACACCATGAAGAGTCCGCGCGTGATTCGCTATTTGTTCCTGGCGCTGCTGGTGGTGGCAATCCCGGCGTCGTCCTTTGCAGGCGTTTTCATTTCGGTGGGTATTGCGCCCCCGGTGCTGCCGGTGTACGTACAGCCTCCCTGTCCCGGTGACGGCTATATTTGGACTCCCGGCTACTGGGCTTATGGTCCGGACGGCTATTTCTGGGTGCCGGGCACGTGGGTAGTGGCTCCCGAGCCGGGCTTCTTGTGGACGCCCGGTTACTGGGGTTGGGGCGGCGGTGCTTACATCTGGCATGCAGGTTACTGGGGCCCTCACATCGGATTTTATGGCGGCGTCAATTATGGCTTCGGATACTTTGGGACCGGCTATGAAGGCGGATACTGGAGCGGTAGGACTTTCTTCTACAACCGTTCGGTGAATAACGTTAACATCACCAACGTCCACATTTACAACAAGACGGTTATAAATAATGTGACAGTGAACCGCGTCAGCTACAACGGAGGCAGGGGAGGAATCAACGCCCGCCCTGCTCATTTCGAGGAGACAGCGGCCCGCGAACGTCACATCGAAGCGACAAACATGCAGATGCACCATGAACACGCCGCCAGCAGCAACCGTGCATTCCTGGCATCGGTGAATCATGGGCGGCCCTCGATTGCCGCGACGGCTCGACCCGGCGAATTCAACGGTCGTGGAGTGGTAGCGGCACGGTCTGCCGGAGGGCCTTATCGTCCCACCGAGAATCGCTCTGCTGAGAATCGCTCAGTCGAAAATCGTGGGGTGCCGCGTCCAGAAAACTCTTCTCGCAACATGCAGCGGGGGCCGGTGTCGCGTCAGGAAGGATACGGCAACCGAGGTGCCCAGCCGATGCACAACGAAGCTCGTCCAGTGTCTCGGACGCAAATGGATTCAGGGCCGCGGCCCAGCGCACCCCGAGGAGAGAACGGTCGTCAACACGAGAACGCGCCTCGCGCCGAGAAAGAATCTCATTCAGACAACGGGCGCGAGCATAAGCCACACTAGTCGAAAACCAGGTGGGTAGGAAAATCAGGCGCGGTAGGGACTGAGTAAGACCAAGGCCTACTCACCCGAGAAGACCATCTCGACGACGGTGCAGTCATCATTTAGCGGCGTGCTTCCACAGAACTCTGAGACCGCCGCGAAAATATCCTGCATCGTCCCCTTCTTCGCGGCAATTTCCAGGCGTTCGTTGTCGAAGAACTCACCTTCGGCATTTTCCGCTTCGGTGACTCCGTCGGTGACTAGCACCAATCGGTCTCCCGCATGCAGACTGTAGCGGTCACTCTCATAGGTCGCATCCGGCAATAGGCCCACCGGAAGGTTCCCATGCGACGGGCGTATGATCTCGCCTCCGCAAACCAGCAGTGGCGGAATATGCCCGCAGTTCACGTACTCCAGTTCGCCGTCGTGGCGCAGACGGGCAATAATGACAGTCGCGTACTTTTCGCCAATGCGCTTGCTGGTGAGGAAGCGGTTTGCCGATGCCACGATTTCCGTCAGTGGCATACGCGCGACGAGCTGGGAATACATCATGCCTTGCAAGGTTGATGCGAGCAGTGCCGCCGAGACGCCCTTGCCAGCCACGTCAGCCAAAACGATCGCTAGGCCCTCTTCGGTATTTACGGCGTCAAAAAAATCTCCCCCAATTTCTTTGCAGGAGAGATTCTTGCCGTTGAGTCGGGCGAACGGCACCTCGGGGATCGTCACCGCCATTAATCGCTGCTGGATCGAAGCTGCGATGGTCAGCTCCTGCTGATAGCGGCGCGATTCCTCTTCCGCCTGCACCAGGCGCGCATTCTCGATCAGTGACGCCGCCTCGGTGGCCACCACGTGCAAGATGTCTCCGCTCACCTTGGAAATGTCGCGCGAGGCAAAGCGCGAATCCACGTAAAGGGCACCCATGGCGTCACCTGAAGACGCGGGATCGGAGATTCCCCGCGCGCGCGTCTGCACCTGCATCTTGCGAAGCGGAATGCAGATCACGGTGCGCAAATCGTACGCAACAATGCTCTGACGTCCTGAGAGATCGAGCGACTGGCTGGTATCGGTCAGCAAAAATTCAGAATTTGAACGCAGCGCATCTTCGAGGATTGAGTGCGAAATTGTCGTGTCGTCAAGCAGCAGCTCGCCTTTGGAGTTCCGACCTGCTGCCAGGCGCAACTTGCCATCCACGTTCTTGAGGAAGACGTATCCCCGCTCTGAGCCGGTCAGCTTCAGGGTCACATCCAGCAGCGTCAGCAGGATCTCATCCAGCACTCCAGTGGTATTCAGTTTGCGCGCAGCATCGAGAAAAATAGTCAGTTTCTCGAGGTCGGTGACCTCGCTCGAAATTTGGATCCCAGAAATCTGGCTCAAGAAATCGCGGGCGGTGTTAGTGGTGACGTGCTGCGGGTGGAAAACGACGTAGATGGAATCGCGCGCTCCGAACTCAACGCGATCATTGCGCTCCAGCAACTTGCGCTCGACCCGCTCGCCATTGATGAAGGTTCCATGCTTGCTGCCCTGGTCAACTACGAAGAACTGCCCGTTTTCCGAAACGATGAGAGCGTGGTCGCGGGAAACCCTGGGATCGGCAATTACCAGGTCCTTGTCCATCTTTCGTCCGACGGTGAAAGGACTATGGTCGAGATACAAAGTGCGCTGCTCAGTTCCCTGCACGAAGATGAGGCTAGGGAAAACGCCTGAGCCAATCCCAGAAATAGGTCCGATGATGGTTTGAGCAGACATGGCGCGGGTACTCCCCTTTGTACCAGCATAATGACAGGAAAGCGGCTACGCGGGAAGGGGCATGTTGGGGAGTAGCATCAAGATGGCCGTACGACGGCCTCTCGAATTGCTCCGTTTAAGAAAGAACCACGGCAGCGGCCGTGGCCCTGAAGTATCCGGAACTCAGACTGCTTTGCGCTCGCTATCGGCGCTCTCTGACGACCTGTCGGCGGCCGGACCAACGGTGCAAGTCGTGCAGGCTCGAGTAATGTCCCGGCGTCGCTGCCGGAGTCTCGATTCAAAAGTCAGCCAACGCGACCCGATTCCGGTCGCGCCAGTCTGGATGGTGACTTCGTCTGCTGTCGCAGGAATGATGCGGGAGCTTACCTCGGCTCGCTGGCTAGGTGTGAGCTGGCTGCCGATTGATCCGGGCTCAGGCGGCATTTCATCGGCGGTCGGAGTAATGTCACGGTCGGAGCCCTTGCGATGTAAAACCGGGCCAGCATGCCAAGCCGCACCGTAGCGCTTCTCGTACTCCCGCCATTTTGACTCGGACTCCAGCGCCTCTTCTCGGTAGGGAGGAAATTTCTCGATTTGCTTCTTGTCAGCGTCAATCACGAAATCTTCCTCATGCTTCGGCGACGGATTCAGCCGGCCTGGCGGTACTAGAAATTTCTGGCTGGAAAGCCAGCCTCCGGTGTCCACCACCACGTACTGGATCGCCCCCGTCCCGTGATCAAAGATCACGTCATCGATTTTGCCGAGCTTCTCGTCGTTTCGTCCGTAAACCTTGGCGCCCCGAATGTCTTCGGCGGCTTCAACCGGATTAGCAAATTCGAAGTCACCTAATAGGCCGTAGTGCGGCATAAATCCTCCTCTATTGAACTCACATCTGAGTTCGTGGTCTTGGTATCCTTACTACACTACCCTTAGGATGCGAAAGTCTTCTCCGCCGAGCGCATGTACTTTCCATAGTTACGCATTGGATACACATGCGGGGCAGCTGAAATCGTTGGTCTATAATCAAAGTCTGGCGTTTCCCTAAAAAACAAATGCATTTGTATCTCTTCCCTGCTCTTTTTATCGGCGGCGAAATCGTCGATCTCGTCAAGGAAACAGGCGCCGTTGCGCAAGCCGTGCTGGTGCTGCTGCTTGCGTTCAGCCTGGTTTCCTGGGCAATTATTCTTTCCAGGTGGAGTGTGCTCCGGCGCGCCCGCGTTCAGAGTGGCCGGTTTCTGCGCGCGTTTCGGCGCGCGCAACGGCTGCAGGACATGAAAGTCGTGTCCAACCAGTTTCGGCCCAGCCCTCTGGTGGGGGTGTTCGAATCCGGGTTTAGGGAATTCGAGCGCCAGGTGGGGGCCTCGGGGACCCTGCGAAATCCACTCGCAGTGCAGCGCGCCATGCAGATTGCGTCTTCCGAAGAGATGACTCGCTTCGAGCGAAATCTTCCCTGGTTGGCGATCACCGGCGCAGTGACTCCGTTTATCGGATTGTTCGGAACGGTGTGGGGGATCATCGACGCGTTTCATGGCCTCGGAACCAGCGGCGCTGCTACGCTGCGAGCTGTTGCTCCCGGAATCTCGGAGGCTCTGATCACAACTGCCGCTGGGCTTGCGGCCGCAATTCCAGCCGTTATCGCCTATAACCTGATCGGCGGCTCCATTCGCGACTTCGCGGCAAGGTGTGATGACTTCTCGTTGGAGATGCTCAACGCAGTCGAGCGTCAACCCACGGCTGCCCGAGTCTCTGAGCTTCCGGAGGTGCGGCGGTAATGGCTTTCACTGCTGCCAACGGGCGCACACAAATCGCTCTCTCCGACATCAACATCACTCCCCTGGTGGACGTGGTTCTCGTTCTGTTGATCATTTTCATGGTCACCGCTCCCGTGCTTCAGTCCGGCATAGAAGTCGCTGTCCCAAAGACTCGCACCGTGAAAGAGATCACCGAAGAGCGGCTGGTCATCAGCATCGACAAGCAGCAGCGCGTGTTTCTTGGAAATGATCCGATCAACATCAACGAGATTGGCGCCAAGCTGCGGCAAAAGGTCCGCGATCCGCAGCATCAGTCCATTTTTTTGAGGGCGGATGAAGACGTGCCGTTCGGTGCCTTTGCGACCGTGATGGACGCAGTGAAAGGGTCGGGGATCACCAACGTCAGCATCGTCACCCAGCCGCTTGAATCTCATGGCCAGCACTGAAATCTTTTTTGAGCACGAACGCTGGGGACACAACCTGGCGTGGTCAGCGGCTCTGCATGTTGGTTTCACGCTTGCGATCGTGATCTATGCATTCATCGCGCACGGCGCACGCGGTTCGAGCTGGGGAGCAGGTGGAGGCGGCGGGGCGATGGGCGTCACGCTGGTCAGCAATATTCCGTTGCCGGCGAATCCAGTACCGACGCAGAACGTGTTGGCGACTGAGTCAAAAGGACTTTCGAAATCGAAGCCGCAGCCAGTTGTGGAAGAGAAGGAAGCGGTTCCGATCCCGGAGAAGAATGCAAAAATAAAGCCGAAACCAGTCCAGCAGCCGACCCCGAGTCAACGCAAACCTCCGCCTCAGCCGGTGGAAGAAGCCAACAACATTGTCCCGTTTGGTGAAGGCGGACCGGTCAGCGGGCCGTATTCTGTTTTCAATATTGGCGCCGCAAAGGGCGGGTTTGGATTCACGGGAGGCGGCGGCGATTTCGGATCTCGTTATGCCTGGTACGTGAGAGTAGTGAATCAGAAGGTTTCAGAGAACTGGCTGAAGTACGAAGTAGACCCGCGCATCCAGGATGCGAACCGTGTATATGTAACGTTCGACATAGACCGGAGCGGACGGCCGACGCATGTGCAGATCGAGCAATCCAGCGGCGTGCCTTCGCTTGACCAGTCGGCAGTCCGCGCGTTGCAGCGTATTGACAGCTTTGGTCCGCTGCCTTCGGATTATTCCGGAAGCAAGGTTTCGGTAGAGTTCTGGTTTGATTACAAGAGATAGGAGATGGCTGTTGGTCTTTGTGGTGTTCGAATTATGGTGAGACTCAATTTCATGAAGCGATGTTTCCAAGGTTTTCTTCCCCTGATCTTACTGGTCTCCGCCTTCGCACAGGACTGGATCAAGACCGGCACTGGCCTGGGGGTAGAAAAAATCCGCATTGCCGTACCGGAGTTCAAAGCTGCGAACCAGGACCCGAGAAACACCGAACTGCTCAAAACTTTCAACGACACGCTATGGAGCGATCTCGACAATGCCGGCATTTTCGATATGGTCTCGAAAAGCTTCTACCCTCTCGGCCAGATCGGCGCTCCTGCCGACGTAAAGTTCGAGTCATGGAGTGCGCCGCCGCCGAATGCGATGATGCTGGTATTCGGCAATCTGGCCACGTCTGCGAATAACGTCACGGTTCAGGGGTGGCTCTACGATGTAAAGAACACGGCTGCACCACAGGTGCTGGGGAAGCAGTACACAGACGCAGCCACCACTCAGGCGGCCCGCATCATTGCGCACAAATTCGCGGATGAAATCATCTTCCGGCTGGGTGGCGGAATCAACGGTATCGCGGAAACGCAGATCTATTATGTGAGCGCGCGGGGCGGACACAAAGAAATCTGGGCAATGGACTACGACGGCGCGAACCAGCATCCGGTCACGACCCTGGGAACGATCTCCCTCTCGCCCCACGTCTCCCCCGACGGCTCGCGGCTGGCGTTCAGCTCCTTCACCGGCACAGGCTGGGAAATTCGTATGTTCTCCTTCGACCTGAACCGCCTGGTGTCGTTTCCAAGATTTGGTGGCACGAATCTTTCTCCAGCTTGGTCACCGGATGGCACGAAGCTGGCGATATCGTCGTCGCGCTCGGGCGATCCCGAAATCTACGTTGGGGACCAGTCCGGCGCGAACCTGCATCGCGTGACCAACTCGAAAGGCCCAGACGTTTCGCCGGCATGGAACCGCAAAACGGGATCCGAAATTGCGTGGGTCAGCGGCCGTACCGGCTTGCCGCAAATCTACACCATGGGTTCGGATGGAACCAACGTTCAGCAGTTCACCGACCAAGGCTACGCGGTTTCGCCCTCGTGGTCGCCCAACGGCCAGTTCCTGGTGTTTTCCTGGATACGCCATTACGGCCCCGGCGCTCCGGGCGCGCAGGATATCTACATCATGGATGTGGCCAGCAAGCAGTGGGTGCAGTTGACGCACGATGGCGGACGAAACGACTTCCCATCGTGGTCGCCGGACAACCGACATATTGTTTTTCAATCCAACCGTTCCGGCTCGCTGCAAATCTGGACCATGTTGGCCGACGGCAGCAACCAGAAACCGCTGACGTCTTCGGGCAGCAATTCCGAGCCAAACTGGAGTTGGAAATAGATTTGCTCTTGTGCTTGGATGTGAGTTCTTGATATCTCTGGGGAGGCGAAATTCGTCCCGACCGGGAATGAGACGCGCGTCGAGAGACGTGCGATAAAAGGGAGAAAAAATGAAGCAACTGACATTGAAATGGGTCGCCCTCGTATTCGCGCTGGGCGCGATTCTGTTCCTCGGCGCGTGCCACAAGAAGCAGCCACCACCCCCACCGCCGCCTCCACCGGCTCCGGCTACGCCGACCGCAACGCTGACGGTCAGCCCCGACACGATTGACAAAGGGCAGTCCTCAACCCTGACCTGGCAAACCTCGAATGCCACCGACATCAGTATTGACGGAATCGGCGCAGTGCAACCGAACGGTACGCAGCAGGTGAGCCCAGCGGAGTCCACCACTTACACACTCACGGCAAAGGGAGCGGGAGGAACACAAACGGCAACGGCACGGGTCACCGTGAACGCGCCTCCACCTCCGCCACCCCCAACCACTCAGCCCTCGCTAACCGAAGAACAGTTATTCGCACAAAGTGTGAAGGACATCTATTTTGATTACGACAAGTCCGACGTCCGTGCCAGCGAACAGGCTTCGATTCAAGCCGACGCCGCGTTCCTGCAGCAGCATCCCAATATCAGCTTCACGATTGAGGGACACTGCGATGAACGTGGATCCACCGAGTATAACCTCGCTCTCGGCGACAATCGCGCCAGCGCTGTCAAGAACGCATTGGTTTCGGCCGGGATCGCAGCGGACCGAATCAAGACCGTCAGCTACGGGAAAGAGAAGCCGTTCTGCACTGAATCGAATGAGAGCTGCTGGCAGCAGAACCGGCGCGGGCATTTCGTCTACTCGAAATAAACATGCTGCAAGCTTTAGACCCCGGACGAGGGCGTCCAGGGTTACATGAATTGGGTAGGGGCGGACGCCCTCGTCCGCCCGCTTTTCCCCACGTCAACACGCCGACAATCCACAACTGTGAATAACTTGGGCGCAATTAACCCACCCGCTTTCCCTTAGAATGGCACCCAAGTAAAATCAGATCAGAGTCGCGAGGGGAAGTTCGAACTTGAAGCCTAGTGCCTAAAGCCTAGAGCCCGATCTTACATGTCTCAATTTGTCCACCTGCATCTCCACACTGATTACTCCATGCTCGACGGCGCTTGTGACGTCGAAAAGCTTTGCCACCGAGTAAAAGAACTGGGAATGCCCGCCGTGGCCATGACTGACCACGGAAATATCTTCGGCGCAGTGCACTTCGTGAATGCCGCGAAGAGTGCGGGGATCAAGCCCATTGTCGGCTGCGAACTCTACGTCTGCAAGAAAGACGATCATCGCATCGAGCGCACCCCTCCCGATGGCGATACCTACAACCATCTGCTCGTGCTCGCCGAAAACGAAGAAGGCTATCGCAATCTAGTAAAGATTACTTCTGAGGCTTCGCTTCACGGCTTCTACTACAAACCCAGGGTCAGCAAGAAATTTCTCGCGGAGCATGCCAAGGGGCTGATTGCGCTTTCGGGCTGCCTGAAGGGCGAGGTTGCGGAATCTCTGATGGAAGAGAAGTACGAAGCTGCGCGCGCGGCCGCCGCCACGTATGCCGATATTTTTGGCAAACGGAATTTTTTCCTGGAAATTCAGGACCAAGGCTTGGAGATGGAGCACCGCATCCATCCGCATCTCTTTCGGCTTGAGAAGGACCTCGGTCTTCCGCTCGTGGCGACGAATGACAGCCACTATCTTTGCGAAGACGACGCGCACGCGCAAGACGTGATGGTCTGCATTCAGACTGGCAAGAGCATTCAGGACCCAAACCGGATGAAGTTCCAGGGTAGCCAGTTTTATGTCAAAAGCCACGACGAGATGTACCAAGTGTTCAAGGATTCTCCCGATGTACTGGCGCACACTCTGGCGATCGCGGAACGCTGCAATCTGCGGCTGGATAAAGTCAGCAATCCCTTTCCCCATTTCGATGTGCCGGATGGATACACGCTCGACAGCTATTTCGAGCAGGTCACGCGCGAGGGCTTTGCGCTGCGGATGGAAGCGATTCGGGGACTTTCAGCTGCCGGCAAGTTGAAACATGGGATCAGCGAATACGAGCCGCGGCTGGCGCGGGAGATCGCCATCATCCAACAGATGAAGTTTTCCGGCTATTTCCTCATAGTGTGGGACTTTGTACGTTACGCCAGAGAGAATAACATTCCGGTTGGACCGGGCCGTGGCTCAGCCGCTGGATCGCTGGTCTCCTACTCCCTGCGCATCACCGATCTCGATCCGCTCGAGCACGAACTTTTCTTTGAGCGCTTCCTCAATCCAGAACGCATTTCCATGCCCGACATTGACATGGATTTCTGCATGAACCGCCGCAACCAAGTGATTGACTACGTGACTCGCAAATACGGGCGGGAGAATGTCGCGCAGATCATCACCTTCGGCACAATGGCGGCGAAAGCGGCGATTAAAGACGTGGGCCGGGCAATGGATGTGCCTTACAGCGACGTGGATCGGATTGCAAAGATGGTTCCGACCACACTCAACATCAAGCTGGAAACGGCAATCAAGGAATCCCCGGCGCTACAACAGGCTTACGAAAACGATAAGCAAATCCGCGAGTTGCTCGATACAGCGAAAAAGCTGGAAGGCATGGTAAGGAACGCGGGAGTACATGCCGCAGGAGTTGTGATTTCGCCGCGGCCGCTCACCGACCTGGTTCCGTTGCACCGAACCAAGAACGACGAAATCGTCACTGCGTTTGACATGGTGGCCATCGAGAAGATGGGTCTGCTTAAGATGGATTTCCTCGGACTCACCACGCTGACGATTCTCGATGACACGCTGAAACTGATCGCGCAGACGCGGGGAGAGCAGCTCAGACTCGAAGCGCTTCCCCTGACCGATCAGGAAACCTACGCCAAGGTGTTTCACAGCGGCCTGACTTCCGGGGTGTTCCAGTTTGAATCCCACGGCATGCGGGACGTGCTCCGCCGCTATCAGCCCAACACCATCGAAGACCTTACCGCGTTGAACGCGCTCTACCGTCCGGGGCCGATTCAGGGTGGCATGATTGATTACTTCATTGATCGTAAGCATGGTCGCAAGAGAATCGAGTACGAGTTGCCGGAACTAGAAGAAATCCTAAGAGAGACATTCGGCGTGATTGTCTATCAGGAGCACGTGATGCAGATCGCCAATCGCCTGGCGGGTTACTCCTTGGGCGAAGCTGATCTGCTGCGCCGCGCGATGGGAAAAAAGAAGCCGGAGGAGATGGCCAAGCAACGCGAGCGCTTTGTCGAAGGCGCCGTGCAACGCGGTTATCCTCCTAGAAAGATCGAGAAGATTTTCGATCTGCTGGCCAAGTTCGCCGAATACGGTTTCCCCAAAGCACACTCGGCTGCCTACGCGTTGCTGGCCTATCAAACGGCGTATTTGAAGACGCACTATCCCGTGGAGTTCATGGCTGCGCTGCTGACTTCAGTCACCGGAAGCACCGATGACGTGGTGAAGTACATCAACGAATGCCGCGAGATGGGCCTTGCGGTCGAGCCGCCGGACATTAACGTCAGTGACGCGAACTTTACTCCGCACGGTCAGGCGATCCGCTTCGGCCTGGCGGCAGTGAAAAACGTTGGTCACAACGCGATTGAATCGATTGTCGCAGCCCGGAAAGAACTCGGGCAGGCGGGCGAGGGCGCCCGCCCCACACAAGCTGGCCGGTTTAAGTCCATTTATGAGTTCTGCGAGAAAGTTGATCTTCGCCTGCTGAACAAACGTGTGCTGGAATCACTCCTTAAGAGTGGTGCCATGGACTCTCTCGGCCGTCGGGCGCAACTCATGGCCGTGCTCGACAAAGCCATGGACCATGCCCAGAAGATGCAGCGGGACGCCGAATCTGGACAACACGGACTATTCGGAGTATTTCAGCAGGAAGAAGAACAGCCGCAGGAAGACAGACTTCCCGAAACACCGGATTGGGATGAGCACACGCGGCTGGCAAACGAAAAGGAGATCCTGGGTTTCTTCATCACCGGCCATCCGCTGGATAAATATCGCGAGAAATTGGAAGACTTGCGCGCATTCTCGACCGCCGAGCTCGCAGCCATGAAGTCTTCCACCGGAAAAGACGAGAACTTGTGCACGGCCGGAATCATCACCAACCTTCGGGTGCTGAAATCCAAGAAAGGTGATTTCTACGCGCAGGCTGCGCTTGAGGATCTAGCCGGTTCGATTGAAATGCTGGTTTTCCCCGACGCCTACCGCAAACTTCAGGACAAAGTGAAGATGGAAGTTCCCGTCCTGGTGCGCGGCGGCGTGCGCATCGAGGAAGGCGCCAATCCCAAGCTCACCGTGAACGACATTACTCCGCTCGAACAAGCCAAAGTTCCTCTTCCCCGCTCCCTGCGCATCCGCATTCCTGTAGATCAAGCTTCTGAAAATACGGTGGACGAACTGTATCTCCTTTTCTCTCAACGAAAAGGCGAGGCTAAGGTGTTATTTGACGTGGAGCGCGAGGGAGATTTCATGGTGGTAATGGAGGCAGAAGGCTATAATGTCCTTCCGGATCGCACTTTCATAGGACGCGTGGAAGAACTCTGCGGACGCGGCGCGGTTCGAATCATCGATTGAAATTGCCGTCTGGGCGTACGATGCGAGCGGCTGCAATCGCCAAACTACAAACGATGAAAACGGCTGACATCAGCGCAGTGCTGAGTAGCGCCCAACTCCTGGTCTCGATGGTCGAGACGCGCCGGGCGGCCCGCAACGGCGATGCAAAGCTCGATTCGACCGCACCCCGCGAACTCGAGAAGGTTGAGCAGCAGATTGTCAAGATCGAGTCTCTCGACGGCCAGAGCGAGGAGACCCGCCGCCAGATTGAGGAGTTGCGTGAGCGCGTCGATGCGCTCCGCAAGGAAATGTCGCACCGCGAAGCCTGGATCAAAACAGAACTTGCCCGCCACCCGCAGCGGCCTTATTTCCTTGATTACGTAGAAAAAATTTTCACCGACTGGAGCGAGATCCATGGCGACCGCCGCTATGCGGATGATCCGGCCATGGTCTGTGGCATGGCACGTTTTCATGGCGAGGAAGTCCTGATCCTGGGAACACAAAAGGGCCGGGACATGAAGCAGAAGGTCCATCGCAACTTCGGACTGCCGAATCCGGAAGGCTATCGCAAGGCCCTTCGAGCGATGCAAATTGCGGAGAAATTCTCGCGTCCCGTCTTCACATTCGTGGATGTGACCGGCGCTAATCCAGGGCTGGGTGCTGAAGAACGGGGACAGGCCGAGGCCATCGCCCTTAACCTTCGCGAGATGGCCCGGCTTCAAGTGCCGATCATTACCGTCATTACTGGCGAAGGCGGCAGTGGCGGCGCACTGGCCATCGCTGTTTCAGACCGCGTGCTGATGATGGAGAATGCGATTTACTCGGTCATCTCTCCCGAAGGCTGCGCTTCCATCATGTGGCGCGATGCTGCGAAAAAAGAACTTGCCGCCGAGGCGCTGCGCATCACTTCTTCTGATCTGAAACACCTTGGTTGTATCGACGCCATCGTTCCCGAGCCAGACGGCGGCGCGCATACCGACCCTGATGCCGCGGCCAAGCTGCTCTTCGCAGCGCTGGAACATAACTTTTCCGAGATCAAGAGCCTACCCGTGAAAGAGCTAGTTGCGTCGCGGTACGACAAGTTCAGGAAGATGGCGCGGTTCTTTACGGAGCAGTGACCATGTCGCCCCCGATGCCCTCGTCCTGGTGCGGCCGAGATGGTTCGGCCTACGTCACGCAACGAGATGCAAGACTATGCCCAAAGACACCAAACGACTCGACATCTCGCTTCTCGAATCGCAAGTAGTCTTGACGATAAACAACATCGGCTGGCACGCATATCTCTGGTTCCCAGTGGTCCAGCGCGAGATACTGAGCTTCGGTCTTGATGACGCGGATGAAAAGGTCCATGCCGCTATTGTGGGCTTGGTCAAGAAGGGCGCACTCATGGTCACAAAAGCCTACTTGGGTTGCGACCCCGAGTGGAGCCCGGTTCCAGGGGTTCTCGAAGCTGCACTCGAGAACAGGAGGAGATTGCCCGATCTCGCGATGTTCGGTTCCCATCGACTAGACGGAGATGTCCATGCTGCTTGGGTCAGCTTGGTGCGCAAGGGTGCCCTTGTTTGTAAACAAGAGAAATGGGGACATATTCCCGAATGGGATCTGGCGCCAGGAGTTTTGAAAACGGCAGGTTTCATAGGACTCGGCGGTCGTAAGATTTGAGCGGTCCGGGGCGGGCGGACGAGGACTGTCCTCCCCTACTCGAGTCGTGGTTGATTCCAAAACGTCCCTAGTTCCTACTCGGTAATCCTCCCCGGCATCCACCCGTTACCAACCATCAACCCCTGCCGTATAATTTAAGAATCCCCCACATCTCATGGACGGTGCGGGCGAAGCCTTTAGTCTTTTGCAAGAACGTCATGGCAGGAAGGATTCCTTAGTTAATGGCTACAACTGATGTCGGGCTGCACGAGTCCGCTGGGCGGGTTCCTGTGGCGCCGGTTGTCAACAACATGAGCATCCAGGCCGCGACGGTGAACGGCAGCGGCTCGCAAAGTTCTAACACCGTGCTCCTGAGAAGCATTTTTCAGATGGGCGTGCCCGTCTCAGGGAAGAACCTTTTTCCTTCCAATATCGCAGGGCTGCCGACGTGGTATACCATCCGCGCCAATAAAGATGGCTACGTTGCCCGCAAGAAAGAAATTGATTTTCTGGTCGCGATGAATCTGGAGACTGCGCGCGACGACGTGATGTCGCTGGCTCCAGGCGCGGCCGTTCTTTATGACGAGCCGCTGAACCTGAGTGGGCTGCGCGACGACCTGGTGTTTTATTCCGTCCCTTTTGACAAGCTGGTTGCGCCGGTCTGCCCGGAGGCCAAACTCCGCAAGCTGGTCAAGAACATGATCTACGTCGGTGTCGTTGCGAGGCTTCTCGACATAGAAATGGCGGAGATCGAGATCGCCGTTCGCAGACAATTCGCGACGAAAGTGAAAGCGGCGAACTTGAACCTGGCTGCGGTGCAGGCGGGCTTCGACTACGCGACGGCAAGCCTGACTAAGCGCGATCCGTATCGCATCCAGCGCATGGACAAGAACCACGGCAAGATCATCATTGACGGGAACGCCGCGTCAGCCCTCGGCTGCGTGTTCGCCGGAGTTACAGTTCTGAGCTGGTATCCGATCACGCCATCGTCGTCGTTGGCGGAAAGCATGATCGAGTATCTGAAGCGTTTCCGTATCGGCCCGGACGGGAAGGCGACATTTGCAGTCGTGCAAGCCGAAGACGAACTGGCGGCAATCGGAATGGTCCTCGGCGCGGGATGGGCCGGAGCTCGTGCTATGACCACAACTTCAGGTCCCGGAATTTCTCTGATGTCCGAATTTGCCGGGCTCTCTTACTACGCGGAAATTCCTGCAGTAGTGTGGGACATCCAACGCGTCGGCCCATCGACTGGCTTGCCCACCCGTACCTCGCAAGGTGACATTCTTTCGACCGCCTTTCTATCGCATGGCGACACCAAGCACATCATACTGTTCCCGTCGTCGCCGCAGGAATGCTTCAGCATGGCGATGGAAGCATTCAACCTTGCGGAGAAATTTCAGACGCTCGTGTTCGTGCTCTCAGACCTCGACCTGGGCATGAACAACTGGATGTCTGATCGCTTTCCGTATCCTGAGAAGCCGATTGAGCGCGGCAAAGTCCTGACCAAAGAAGATCTTGACGAACTCGGCAGCTTTTCCCGGTACAAGGACGTCGAGGGAGATGCCATCGGGTACCGCACACTCCCCGGCACCCAGCATCCCGCAGCGGCTTATTTCACGCGTGGCAGCGGGCACAATGCCGAGGCCCAGTACAGCGAGCGCCCAGCCGACTACGAAGCAAATATGGACCGCCTCAGCCGCAAGTTTGAGCAAGCGCGTTCCTCGGTGCCTGCGCCGGTGCTCGAGAAAATGCCGAAGGCCGAAGTCGGGATTATTGCTTTCGGGAGCTCCCATTGGGCGCTGACCGAATCACAAGACCAGCTGCGCGACGAGCACAAACTGGCGACCGACTATTTGCGCATCCGCGCCTTTCCCTTTTCTCCGGAGATCGCCGACTTCATACGCGAACACAAGCGCGTTTACGTAGTGGAGCAGAATCGCGACGCGCAAATGCTCAGCTTACTCAAGCTGGACCTGGACGTGGAACTTGTGCTCAAACTACGCAGCGTTGCGCACCTGGATGGACTGCCGATGGACGCACGCTCGGTAACCGACGAAATTGCTGCCATGGAGGTAAAGTAATGGCGACCACACCAAGCGGCGCTCCCAAGACAAATCGCCTCGGGCTTGCAGTCCTCGATTATCGTGGGGGAAAGACTACTCTCTGCGCAGGCTGCGGCCACAACGCGATTTCCGAGCGAATTATTGACGCCATGTACGAAATGGGCGTTCAGCCCGAGCGCGTGGCCAAGCTGAGCGGCATCGGATGTTCGTCAAAAAGCCCAGCGTATTTCATGGCACGAGCCCACAGCTTCAACTCCGTCCACGGACGCATGCCGTCGGTTGCGACTGGCGCGGTGCTGGCAAATCGGACCCTAATGGCCCTCGGTGTGAGCGGCGACGGCGACACGGCCTCGATTGGCATCGGACAATTCGTTCATCTCATGCGGCGCAATCTGCCTATCATTTACATCATCGAAGACAACGGCGTCTATGGTCTGACCAAAGGACAATTCTCCGCCACTGCCGATCTCGGCTCGAAGCTCAAGACCGGAGTCATCAACGAGCTTCCGCCCATCGACACCTGCGAGCTGGCAATTTCTCTGGGCGCAACTTTTGTTGGCCGTTCGTTCTCCGGCGATAAGCGCCAGTTGCATTCCATGTTGAAGGCCGCAATCTCGCACAATGGCACAGTTCTTCTCGATGTGATTTCCCCCTGCGTCACCTTCAACGACCACGAAGGGTCGACCAAGTCTTACAAATACGCGAAAGACCATGACGAACCTTTGCAGGAGATCAACTTCATTCCCGTATTCGAGGACATCGCGGTCGAGTACGACCCAGGAACTACTGTAGAAGTCACCATGCACGACGGATCGCGACTGCGATTGCGCAAGCTGGAAGAAGACTACGATCCAACAGACAAGATTCAGGCGATCACCCGACTCAATCAGGCAAAACAAAAAGAAGAAATGCTGACCGGGGTTCTCTACGTCAACACGCAAGCCCCAACGTTCCTGGACATGCTGAATATTACGGATGAGCCCCTGGCCACGCTCCCAGCGTCAATAGTGCGTCCAGGCAGAGAAGTGCTGGAGCAAGTGATGGAAGAGCTCCGGTAAGAAGTTCTCCGCCATTCATCTATAATCCAACCTGTTTTCAAAGAACCGGGAAGGGCACGGCTTTCAGCCGTGCCGATGCCTAACCTTGAGCGTTTTCACGGCACGACTGTAAGTCGTGCCCTTCCCAAATTTGATCACGGACTATTTCTTTCGCTCTTCAGTTCAGATAGCTTGAAAAAACTTCTCCTTATCATGATCGCCCTGCCGGTCGCGGCGGGGCTTGGGTGGTGGTACTTTCACCAGCGAGAGCTTCCCAGTTCCTACCCTGCCTACCGCGAGTATGCCTACATTACCAACGGCAAAAGCAACACGGTCTCCGTAATTGATTTGCGCACATTCCGGCCGGCGAAGACGCTACGCATCGGCGCCGCGCCGACTGGAATTACAGCGAATAGCAAGAAGAATGAAATTTATGTGGTCAATAGTGGTTCAGCCAACGTCAGCGTCATCGATGCGGAGCGAAATGCAGTCGTCGCTACCATTGGTGTCCAGGGAACGCCATATTTCATCGACGTTTCTTCTGACGGAAAGCGCGCGTACGTAGCCAACTCCGGTTCGGCCAATGTTTCGGTGATTGACCTGGAGCAGCGCAGGGTGCTCGCGAATGTGCGCGTGGGAGCCTCGCCGGGGCTGGCGCGAGTATCGCCGGACGGCAATACGGTGGTTGTGAGCAACCGCGGAAGCGATTCGGTTTCGTTGATCGATGGGAAAACTCTCTTCGTGCGCGGCACCATCCCGATCTGCCATCAGCCTCAGGACATTGCCATCCTGCCGGACGACAGTAAAGCGTTTGTTGCGTGTTCGGGGTCGGCCCAAGTTGCTTCGATCGATCTGAAAACCGACAAGCTGCTGGCTCTGCTTGACGTAGGGAAAACGCCAGTGAATCTCGCTCTCAAGCCGGATGGGGGCGAACTCATCGTCTGCAACTTCGATTCCGACAGCATTTCGATCATCGAAACCACCACCGACGAGGTCAGCGGCAGCTATCTGATCGGAACCCATCCGGCGCGCGGAGTGGTCTCCAGTGACAACTCACGGCTCTACGTGAGCAACTTCGGTTCGGATGCGGTGGCAGTTTATGACATCGACCTGGGCAAGATCGTCGCATCGCTCTCTGTAGGAAGCCAACCGGATGGACTGGCACTCTCGGCCACGCAAGACTATCTGCTGGTGCTGGATTCGCAATCAGGGGACGTGACTGTGATCCAAAAGCGCAAGTCACGCAAGCTGGAGCCCGGGGAATATGGACTGCTGACGATGATTCCGGCAGGAGTGCAGCCAAATCAAGTGGTGGTGAAGTCGTTCATGCTGAGTGAGGCACAGCATTGATGCCCGTCGGTCCTGCAACACCTCGACATCTGCACGCTTTTCGATGTTGGCAGCACGACAACACCGTCGGACTCCCTCGAAGTTTGACGGCTTACGATAACGGGGGCTGCTTGATGGTAAACACCGGGCAGGTGAAGATTGCTCCTAGCGGACAAGCTCCGCACACGATTGGATTTACCTGGTGGTCTATTTTATGAAAAAACTCATTTTACTTGCGCTGCTCGCTTTCTCGGTTGCGGCCCACGCAGATCAGTGCGAAGGCCATCTCGCCTATGCCAGTTCCGGTACCGTTGTGGTGAGCACCGCGATCGGCAGTTCGGCGCAGAACGGGGCCGTGGCCTACGCCATATTCAACCCTTTCCCCTGCACGTCTACCGGTGTTGCCTTTCCCATTAAGGCAGTCGACTCTTCCATCCTGAACTATTATGGTTTCGCGCTGGTGGGGGTGAACGGTAACACCACGCCGGGGATTGTTTATGCGACTACCGGGGCCTTAACGGGTCCGGCTTTTACGGCTGTCGGGGTAAACAACGTGCAATCGCTGCCGTGGCAGGGTGGCCCAATAACGCTTCCGGTGGGGATGTACATGGTCGTGCTGGGCACGACATGCTCGACTTCCTGTGCCCAACTTTTTGGCGACGCTAACTGGGGCCACTTCTATTCTTTTATTTACCCGAATACCTCCGCCAACACGCCCTGGACTTTTAACTCCGCCGGCTTCTCGGGATTCTCTCCTGCGAACGTGCCCCAGGTGTCGCTCAGTCTTAGCTCCAGCTTCACGCAGACGATCGCCGGCACTACAGCTACGGTAATTCCCACGGTTACGAATGTCGCACACGTCTACGTGGGCGGGGTAATTACGGTGCAGGGTGTGACTACGAGCGGAGCAACAGCGATGAATTGTACGGGGTGCGTGGTTACTGCCGTTAACAGGTCCACTGGAGCCATCAGCTACACGGTACCTTCGACAACGCCGTTTTCCGGTCAGATCAATGGTGGTGCAACATTGTCGGTGTCACCAGTGATGGTACAGCAGGCGAAGTTCGTGGCGCCCACGGCGCTCATTTACTAAAAATTGTGTGGCCGTGAGCACGGCAGATAGTGGGAGAAGAACTGATAGCTGATAGCCGAAAGCTGACAACTGAGGTTACGCATTCGCTCCGCAGCATTTCTTGTACTTCTTCCCCGAACCGCAGGGACAGGGATCATTGCGTCCAATTTTTGCGCCGCTGCGCACGACTTGTTGTACCGGCTGTCGGTCTCCGGCGCCGGCCATGCGGGCCTGCTCCAGTTCGCGGCGCTTGCGGCGCTGGAAAGCTTCTTCGAGATCATCCATCGAAGTGGCGACTTGTGGTGGACGGCGACCGTTACCGTCCGTGCCGCCGCCGGAGCGAACTGTGGGAACGCCTGAGTCTGTACCGCCCAACTCTTCTGGGCCTCCGCCGCCACTCGAAGCAACTCCACCCGTCTCGCCACGGCCGATGATTTGCATCAGGTAGAGATAGCGGGTCGTGTCTTCCTGAAAGCGCTGCATCATGGCTTCGAACATGTCGAAGGACTCACGCTTGTATTCGACCAGAGGATCCTTCTGCCCGTAACCGCGCAGGCCAATTCCCTCTTTCAGGTGGTCCATGTTGAGCAAATGGTCTTTCCACTGCTGGTCGAGCACGCTCAACATGATCATGCGCTCGTGGTAGCGCATGGCATCGGGGCCGATTAGCTTTTCTTTGGCGTCATACCTGGCTTTGAGCCTGTCGAAGATTGCATCGCCCAACTCTTGCCGGTTCAGTTTGTCGGGAGTAATGCCCTCGGCAAGAATGTCTACGCCGAAGCGGGTGAAGATCGCATCCTTGAGACCTTTGACGTCCCAGTCGGCGGGATGCGTCTTGACTGCACAGTGCTGATCGAGCAGGTCGCTCAAGATTCCGGCGACATAGTCTTCCAGGATGAGATCCTTCTGGTCCACCCCATTGAGCAACTGGCGGCGCAGGCCGTAAACCGCCTCGCGTTGCTTGTTCATCACGTCGTCGTACTCGAGCAGATGTTTGCGGGCCTCGAAGTGTTGAGCTTCAACTGCCTCCTGCGCCTTTTCGATTCGCCGGCTAATCAGGCGCGATTCAATGGGCACGCCCTCTTCCATTCCCAGCCGCTGCAGCAGGTTCGACACCCACTCCTTGGCGAAGATGCGCATCAGGTCGTCTTCGAGCGAGAGATAGAAGCGGGACGCGCCGGGATCGCCCTGACGTCCAGCACGGCCGCGAAGCTGGTTGTCAATGCGGCGGGCTTCATGGCGTTCGGTGCCTAAAATGAACAGCCCTCCCGTCGCCGTCACTTCATCATGTTCGCTGTCAGTCTGCTGCTTGTAGCGCGCGAAGACTTCGTTCCACTGATCATTCGGGACTACATATTCGTTGCCTGCGTAATACCAGACCGTACTCTTGGTTTCGTCCACATCCACCTGGATTTTGCCTTGAGCCGCGCGCAGAAGTTGAGCAGTTCCCTTCTTCACGCACTCCTGTTTGGCCATGAACTCAGGATTTCCGCCGAGAAGAATGTCGGTCCCGCGACCGGCCATGTTGGTGGCGATGGTGACCATGCCTTTGCGGCCGGCCTGTGCAACGATTTCGGCTTCTTTTTCGTGGTACTTCGCATTGAGCACCACGTGCTTGATTCCCTTTTTCTTCAGCAGTTCCGAAAGGCGCTCCGACTTTTCAATGGACGTTGTGCCCACCAACACTGGCTGTCCGTCGTCATTCAGTTTTTGAATTTCATCTGCGGAGGCAAAGTATTTTTCTTTTTCGGTGCGGTAGACAAGATCCGGGTTCTCGATGCGCAAAAGCTGTTTGTTAGTAGGAATGACAATGACATCCAGGTTGTAGATCTTTGCGAATTCCGATGCTTCGGTTTCCGCCGTACCGGTCATCCCAGCCAGCTTCTTGTACATGCGGAAGTAATTCTGGAAGGTAATAGTTGCGAGCGTCTGGTTCTCGCGCTCGATCTTTACGCCTTCTTTGGCCTCGACCGCCTGGTGCAGACCATCGGACCAGCGGCGGCCAGGCATTAAACGCCCAGTGAACTCATCCACAATGATGACTTCGCCGTCTTTCACCACGTATTCCACATCGCGGTGGTAGAGCGAATGGGCTTTGACCGCGGTTTCGACATGGTGCTTCAGGTCCCAATTTTCCGGGTCAGCAACGTTGCCGATTCCCAGAAGCTGTTCCACCTTTTCCCAGCCCTCGTCGCTCACCGTGGCATTGCGATGCTTTTCATCCACGACGTAGTCACCGGTCATCTGTGCCGGTTCACCCGCTGGCCCCGGGATCTCTTCACCTTTTTCGAGCTTGGGAATGATCCGATTTACCCGCGCATATTTGTCGGTAGATTCTTCGCTGGCGCCGGAAATGATCAGCGGAGTGCGAGCCTCGTCGATGAGGATTGAGTCCACCTCGTCCACAATGGCGAAGTTGTGGCCTCGCTGCACGCAGTCCTTGAGGTCGAACTTCATGTTGTCGCGGAGGTAGTCGAAGCCGAACTCGTTGTTGGTGCCGTAGGTGACGTCGGCGGCATAGGCTTCACGACGCTCCTGGTCATCGAGGTCATGGACGATGACCCCGACGCTGAGTCCGAGAAAGCGATAGAGCTGGCCCATCCACTCCGAGTCGCGCTTGGCCAGATAGTCATTGACCGTGACCACATGCACGCCGCGCCCGGTCAGCGCGTTCAAGTAGACAGGAAGGGTCGCAACCAGCGTCTTACCCTCACCGGTCTTCATTTCAGAAATCGTGCCTTTGTGCAGGACCATCCCGCCGATTAACTGCACATCGAAGTGCCGCATGTTAAGGACACGGCGGCCCGCCTCGCGCACCACGGCGAAGGCTTCTTCGAGGATTTCGTCGAGCACTTCATTGATCGCCTGCAGGCGTTCGTCTTCTATTTCCTTGATGCGCTCAGGATCGGCATCAGGCTCGTCGGCGATTCCGCGGAGACGGTCTTGAACTTTCTTGCGGAATTCTTCAGTCTTGGCGCGCAGTTGTTCATCGGAGAGCTTCTGCACCTCGGGCTCAAGCACATTGATCGCCGCAACCCGCGGCATCAGGCGCTTAATTTCGCGCTCGTTCTTTGTTCCAAAAATCTTGCCTAACAGAGTGTTAATCAAATCGCAATTCCTTCAGCGGGCACGCGTTACCCACTATCTTAGAAGCCTAGCATATTAGATGCGGGGCGGAAGGGTAAGTCGCTGGAGCGCCTCCTTCTCAATCTTGGAGCTCTTGCGCGAGGGACTTGGAAATCTCAACAATATGTTTTCGGAAATCGTCCGTCACACTCAATGGACCATCAGGTGAGATTCCCTCGATCCTGAATAAAGGACGAAGTTCTTGCACAGCCGCGTTCCTGGAACACCACAAGGCATACAATCGCCGATATCCCTCATAAACATCCAGTTCTCCAGAGACAACATCATCGAGCAAGGCCTTCGCTTTAGCTCGCGTGGCTACCCGGCTGAGAAGAGCTTCTGGGGGGGGACATGTTGAAATTATGGCACGCAAAAGAGGTGCACCGTGTTGTATATTTCCCGCACCGATGCCCACCTTCTACGACCGCTTTGTCGAATGTGCCGAACGCTGGCCGCAGAATGTCGCTGTTGAAATCCAGGTACCGGATGGCATCGAGAGCCACACGTACGCCGAGCTGCGCCGCATGGCGGAGTCGTTTGGGGCGTGGCTTGTCGGACGTGGAATCGAACCTGGCGCAAGGCTCGCGATTCTGGCCGACAACGACCCGCGATGGGTTGCGGCGTACCTTGGCATCATCGCTGCGGGAGGCGCCGCAGTGCCCTTGGACACCGCCTATCACGCGGATCAGATAGCCAAACTCTTGCGGGATAGCGGCAGTTCCCTGATTATCTCTGATTCCAAACATCTGGATGTTGCGCGGGAAGCTGCAGCCGGATCGGAAATTGCCGTTGTGCTGACAGCTGCCGGGCTGCTTCCAACAAGACAGCCGGGGCCGGTCCTGAGCGAAATCGAAGGAGCCACTGTCCCCACACCGGCAGATGCAGATTTCGACAGCATCTTCGCGCAAACCCGCGGCGGCTTTAAACCTGTACCTCGTCAGCCCGACGATCTGGCTTCCCTCCTCTATACGTCTGGCACTACAGCCGACCCGAAGGGTGTCATGCTCACCCACGGCAACCTGCTGGGCGAGGCTGAGGCGGTGTTTGCCTGGGCCCACGTCGGCCCCGAAGACGCGATCCTGGGAGTGCTGCCGCTGTTTCACGTCCTCTCGCAGATGGCGAATCTTCTCCTGCCACTGATCGCCGGGGCGCGCGTGGTTTATCTCTCGACACTCAACACGACCGAGCTGCTGCGGGCGCTGCGAGAGCGGAACATCACGATATTCGCGGTGGTGCCACAATTCTTCTATCTCATCCACGAGCGGATCCTCAAAGAAGTTCAGCAAAAAGGGCGAGCAACGCGGTTTGTGATCGGCGGCATGAAACGAATGACGGTCCTCTGCCGCGCCCTTGGATTCAATCCCGGGCGCTTTTTCTTTCGCCGCATTCATGATCTCTTCGGACCAGACATGCGGTATCTGGTTACCGGAGGATCTCGCTTCGATCCTCAGATCGGTCGTGGCTTTTATGAACTTGGCATCGACGTACTGCAAGCCTACGGCCTTACCGAAGCTTCCGGTGGCGCGTTCGCCAACCCTACTGACGGAAACGTAATCGGCTCGGTCGGCAAGCCCTTGCAAGGAGTCGAAGCCAAAATTGTCGATCCGCAAGCTTCTGACGACGGCTCGCCTGCAAGCGGCGAGATCATCATGCGTGGCCCGATTGTGATGAAAGGGTATTGGAGGCGGCCTGATGCGACTGCCGAAGTGCTCAAAGACGGCTGGCTGCACACTGGAGACCTTGGTTACTTCGACGCGCGCGGAAACCTCTTCATCACTGGGCGCAAGAAGGATGTGATCATCCTCGCCAACGGCAAGAATGTTTACCCGGAGGAAATCGAGGCGCATTACCTGCAATCGCCATTCATCAAGGAGATTTGCGTGATGGGGATCGAAGGCGCGGCGGGATCGGAAAAATTGTACGCCGTCATTGTGCCGAATTTTGAAGTCCTCAGACAGAGAAAAGTCGTGAATGCGAAAGAGGTCATCCGCTTCGACGTGGAAGGCTTGTCGGCGAAGCTTGCGTCAACCAAGCGAATCGGGAGCTATGAAATCTGGCAGGAGGACCTGCCTCGCACCACCACTCGCAAACTGAAGCGCTTCGAAATCGAAAAGCGAGTGCGCGCGGGAATGGAGAAACGTCGGACGGGAGTGTCCGACCCACACGGGCCTGAACTGACCGCCGCGAGGCCGCTCACACCCGAAGAAACTTCGTGGCTTGAGCAGCCGAACGTTCAACAGGCGCTGAAGGTCATTCGCGAATTCTCACCCTCTGGTTCCGAGAATATTCGCCCCGGTGACAATCTCGAACTCGATCTTGGACTCGACTCCATGCGGCGAGTCGAGCTTCTGGTCGCGGTCGAACAGGCACTCGGAGGCGATGTTGACGAGTCGCAACTCTCCGACATCTACACTGTCCGCGAACTGGTTGATACCGTGCGCGCCAGTGCTGCCTCCGGGAAATCTTCTGGGAAGCCGCATTTTGCCGGCTGGAGCGCAGTGCTCCGAGAAGATCCCACAGACCCGGACGTGCTCGCCATCACCAAGCCTCGCCCGATTACCGACCGCGTCATTTATCTCCTCACTCGTCTCATCAGGCTGGTCTGGCGCATTCGGTCCCGCATCGACATCGAAGGTCTGGAGAATGTCCCGCGCCAAGGCGCATATCTTCTTTGCTCGAACCATCAGAGCTTCATCGATCCCCTGATTTTGTTGGCCGTGCTGCCGTGGGGTGTCATAGTGCGCCTGTTCGCCGTAGGCACCAGCGAGATTTTTGGCTCCGGATTCATGTTGCGAGTGGCGCGGATCATGCGCGTAGTCGTGGTTGATCCCGACGCCAACCTGGTCCCCGCCATGCGCGCCGGGGCTTTCGGTCTGCGCCACGGCTTGGGGCTGGTCTTTTATCCGGAAGGCGAGCGCAGTATCGATGGCACGCCGAAAACCTTTAAGAAAGGCGCGGCCATCCTCTCCATCCACCTTCAGGTTCCCATCGTTCCCATCGCGGTGGACGGAATCTACGACGCCTGGCCACGCGAGAAGTCATTCCAGAAGTTCGCTCCCATAAAGATCAAGATTGGCGAGCCGATGCTGCCACCGCCGGAATCGGACGCGTCAGAAGAAGCGTACGCGAGGTTCACGGCGGAGTTGAAGGCAAGAGTGGTGGAAATGTGGGAGGGGTTGCGGGGGAAATCAGGAGTTCTCGAAAGCTGAGTGCAGTGAGTTATCCTAAGTCTAGCCGAGAGCGTATAGGGCCATGCGAAACAACGTAATCACGAGAGATCCTAGTGTGCTCGGGGGCACACCAGTGTTTCGGGGGACTCGCGTCCCCTTCCAGAATTTGTTGGACTGCCTGGAAGCTGGGCAGACACTGGACGAGTTTCTGGATGATTTTCCGACGGTAAGTCGTGAGGCAGCGGTGCAAGCCCTCGAACATGCCAAGGCACTCGTCGTCAGCCAACTTCAATGAAGCTGCTGCTCGACGAGTGCGAGCCTAGAAAACTCAAGAACAATCTTCCGGGTCATGAATGTAAAACCGTCCCTGAGGCAGGTTTGGCTGGCAAGAAGAATGGCGAACTCTTGTCTCTGGCCGAGCAAGCCGGCTTTGAAGTATCTGTCACTATTGATCGAGGCATTGAATACGAACAGAATCTGGCGACCCGCACACTCGCTGTCATCATCATTCACGCCAAATCAAGCCGGCTTATTGATCTACTCCCTCATGCGCCGGCGATTCTAAAGCTACTTCAATCCGTCCGGAGCGGAGAATTAGCTGGGGTGGGCGGTTGAATTGCTCATCGCTATTTCGCTCGCGGATGCGTCTGGTCGTACACGCTTAACAAATGCTTCATCGAGAGCTGGGTGTAGCGCTGGGTGGTGGAGAGGCGCTCGTGGCCGAGCATCTCCTGGATGGTGCGCAGGTCGGCGCCTTCTTCGAGCATGTGGGTGCCGAAGGCGTGGCGCAGGGTGTGCGGGTGGACGTCGGGGGGGAGTCCCTTTGCGACGGCGATCTTTTTGATGATCCGTCCAACGCTACGTGTGGTGAGGCGTCCGCCGCGCTGGTTGATTAAAAGTGCCGGCGTGTTCGCGTGGGAGTCCGAGAGAACGGACTGCCGCGCTGGGAGATAAACCGTAAGCGCAGATTTGACCGCATCGCCGAAGGGAACGTAACGCTCTTTCTTGCCCTTGCCGCGAATCAAAACGGCTTTACTGCTTAGGCGAACGTCGTCGAGATTGATTCCGACCAGTTCGGAATTCCGGATCCCGCATCCGTAGAGTAGTTCGAGCATCAGGCGGTCTCGCTCAGGGAAAGACGCGATCTCGGGCATCTGGTTATCGAGCACGGAGTTCATCTCTTCCATGGTCGGAACGCGCGGCAGCTTTTTGGCTAGCTTGGGAGTGGACACCAACGCCGCTGGATTCTGGTCAACTACTCCTTCCTGAGCGAGCCAGCGATAGAGAGAGCGAACGGCGGCCAGCGAGCGGGCGACCGAAGTCTTGCCCAATCCTTTTTCGTACAGATGCGAGAGGAATCCGCGGATGGTGACGTGGTCGATTTCGCGCCATTTTCGCGAGCCGATGTACGCAGAGAAGTTTGCTAAGTCGCCGGAATAAGCCTTGATCGTATGCGGAGAGACGTTGCGCTCACGCAAGGAGCGAAGGAATTTGTCAGTTGCCTTGCCTACGGTCGTCCGGCTATTCTCCATGATCAAACCTGTTCACCACGGAGACACAGAGAAAAGTTTGGCCCTGGATTACACAGATCAACACGGATAAACCTTCTCGTGCTGATCCATGTGAATCCGTCTAAATCCGTGGCTAAGAATTTTTCCTTGTTTTCTCCGTGTCTCCGTGGTGCAAATCATCTCGCCTTCGCTCTCGGATGATGCTTTGCGTACACGCTCTTCAACCGATCCAGGGCGACGTGCGTGTAGATTTGCGTGGTCGAAATGTCGGTGTGACCGAGAATTGTCTGTACGGTGCGAAGGTCGGCGCCGTTTTCTACCATGTGGGTGGCGCAACTGTGGCGCAGCATGTGGGGACTAGCGTGGCGTCCGGCACTCGAGGATGCTATGCCCACCATCTGCCAGACCCGCTGGCGAGTAAGTTTCTTCGCTCCTCGCGCGATGAACAGGAACGGAGATGTCTTCCCTGCCGCTAAATTCGGCCGTGCATTACGGAGATAAGTTGAGAGCGCTTCTTGCGCGGAACGTCCCAGAGGAACAATGCGTTCCTTGTCTCCCTTGCCGCGCACCAGTACGTATCCCATTTCGAGCTTCACGTCTTCGAGCTTCAACGAAGTGCTCTCCGAGACCCGCAGCGCTCCGGCGTAGAAGACCTCAAGCATGGCGCGATTGCGAAGGCTGATGGCTTCAGATGTCTTGCCGCGCGACTGACCGGCGAGGACGCCCATCGTTCCATTTGTCAAGATTTGTTCCACTTCTTCGCGGGCCAAAGACTTGGGCAATATCTTCCACTGTTTCGGCGTAGGAATATTCAGCGTCGGATCACGATCCACACGTTTGTCGAGCAGGAGAAAACGGTACAGATGCCGCAGCGCCGAGAGCTTTCGCGCGACAGAACGCCCATCCACAGAATTGGCAAACAACTGCTGGAGAAAGCCGCGGACGTCATCTCTGCGGGCATTCAGCAGTGTGCGCCTACCTCGATCGAGAGATGCCGCGAACTGCCCAATGTCTCTGGTGTAGGCGGAAATCGTGAGTGCGCCCAGTCCCTTTTCAACTTTTAGATAGTCAATGAATGAAGACAAGACACGGGAATTGGCTTCGGAAGGCACTAGATGAGTTTGCGCGTTATCGGGCACTCTTTGAAGTGCCAAAGCAGGTTCTTGGCCACGGATTTGAACGGATTCACGCGAATAGAACTGTCTTTTGATCCGTCAGAATCTGGGTTAATCCGTAGCCAATGGTTTTCCGGCTTCTTTCAGTAGCTCGACCGCATACAGCGCTCCTTGCGGTGTTTCTTCGTGTTTGAAATATGCGAATACGTCGCGACCCGATGCCATGTGTTCGTGCATGCGGCGAACCATGGCTTGGCGCTCTTCCGGACTGTACTCGGGCTTGCGATAGCGATAATAACAAAAGTCGGCGGTGACAACGTCGGGCGTAACACGCTCTTCGGTTTCAGCGATACACAGCGCACGATTGTGCTGCTTTAGCAGAGTGAATATGTCGTCTCCGAACCAGGACTCGTGACGGAACTCGAATGCCGTTTGAATGACTTTCGGGAGCGTCGCCATAAATTCGCCCAGGAGTTTTGGATCGGCCTTCATATTCGGAGGCAACTGGAAGAGCACGGGGCCGAGCTTTCCGGCGCGTGCCAAAGGCTCAATGGTGCCGAGGAATCGCGGAAGGAAGTCTTCGGTGTTCTTCAGACGCTTGATGTGCGTGATGACCTGATGCGCCTTGATCCCGAAGCGAAAATATTCAGGCGTTTGTGCGATCCATTTCTGTGCCGTCGTTTCTTTCAGCAGTTGGCGAAAGGTGAGGTTCACTTCGACCGTGTTCAACTGGCTGGAGTAGTGTGTCAGGAATTTGGTCTGCGCGAGTTTTGCAGGATAGAACTCGGGCTTCCAGCTCGGATAAGCCCATCCCGAGGTGCCGACGTAAAGCTGCGCCATAACCTTTTAACCACAGAGGACACAGAGGAACACAGGGGATTTTATCAGGCCGCTTGACCGCCTCCCTGGTCCTCTGTGACCTCTGTGGTTTAGCGCGTCCGGTTTTGAACCTTCGACGTCTTCTTCACCCCACCGCGAGCACGGCCCGCGCCTTTCTTCCTGTCACCGTCCAGGTCTGCGTGCGCTGCAATTTGTAATCCGGTTGCAATCGCCCGTGCTTCACCTTCGCCGATGCCAGCAAGCTTCGGGAGTTTTTGCTTCAACTTGAGGACGGAGGCGAACAGGTCACCCATCTTTTCCACGCGCTGCAACACTTGCTGGGATTCGAACACCAGCAGACTTGGATCTTTCTTTTTCAACGCACGTTCAACTTCACCCCACGTGACCGGAGTTGAAACCGTGGGCCGCTCGCGCGCACGCAGCGAATAGACACTGATCGTGGTTTTATGTTGGTCGTTCTGGCTCCAATCTACAAATATCTTTCCAGTGCGCACGGACTTTTTCATATCCGAAACAACCAGATCGCGATGTTCGTTTTCCAAGAGCCGGGCCAGTGCGTGCGCGAACGGCTTAGTCTCGTCATAGCTGGTTTTCGTGTTCAGTGGTACATAAATTTGCAGCCCTTTCGAGCCGGAAGTCTTCGCGAAGATTTCTAAGCTGAAATGCTCGAAGATGGCGCGCAGCCACATTCCAACCTGGCAACACTGAACGATGTTCGCCGGAGGGCCTGGGTCGAGATCAAAAACCATCGTCCGCGGACATTCGATGTCCTGTGCCTGCGAAAGTGAAGGATGCAACTCGATCGCGGCCAAATTTGCTGTCCAAATGATTGTCGGCAGATCGTTCGCGAGAATGTAATTCACGTTGCGCTGATTGCCCTCGCTCCAAATCGGCGCGGTCTTTACCCAATCTGGGCGATGCTTGGTAGCATTCTTTTCGAAGAAAGGTTCCTGATCGACGCCGTTCGGGTAGCGCTTAAGTGTGAGCGGCTTGTTGGTTAGGTGCTGAACCAGGACAGGTGCAATGCGGGCGTAATAATCGATCACCTGGCCCTTGGTAAATCCGGTCGCGGGATACAGCACCTTGTCCAGATTGGTTAGCTTAAGAGTGCGGCCACCAACTTCGACGATTTGATCTGCGCTCAAGTGCACTCCTATTTGCCAGAGCTTGGATGCAATGTTGCAAAATGCGGAAGCATCTCACCGATTGGATCGTTCTTCAAAGGAAGCTACGCGTTCGCTTTCAGCATTTGCTCGGCGTGCTTCAGCGAAGTTTCCGTCAGCTTGGCTCCGCTCAGCATCCTGGCGATCTCTTCGGTGCGCTCATCGCCGGTAATTTGGCGAACGCTCGTGCGGGTGCGATCTCCTGCCTTTTTCTTTTCGATCACGTAATGATGATCAGCAAATGTCGCGATCTGCGGCAGATGGGTCACGCAAAGCACCTGATTCGCGCGAGCGAGGGACTTCAGCTTTTTCCCAACTGCCTCAGCGGCGCGGCCGCCGATTCCGGTGTCAATTTCGTCGAATACGAGTGTGCGTTGTGCGCCAATTGCTTTCTTGCGAGAACCGGTTTCGACGCTTGCCTTAAGCGCCAGCATCACTCGCGAAAGCTCTCCCCCGGAAGCAATCTGATCCAGAGGATGCATCGGCTCGCCAGGATTAGTTGAAATCATGTACTCAGCTTGATCGAAGCCGAGTGCGGTCCAGTTTTCTTCTGAGTCGGCGCCACTGAGCTCGATTCGGAATTGTGATTTCATTGCGAGTTCGTTGACCTCTACCTCGACCAACTTCTCCAGCTTCTTTGCTGACTCGTAGCGCTTCTTAGAAATTACGCGGGATGCGCGCAAATACTGCTCCGCCGCTGTCGCGAGTTCAGCACGGAGTTGTCGCAGAATTTCGTCTTTGTTCTCGATCTCCGACAGCTTGCGTGTGACCTCAACTCCCATGTTGACCACGTCCGCCAGCGTAGGACCATATTTGCGCTTCAATCGGTCGAGCAGCGCCAAGCGGTCTTCGATCTGTGCCAGGCGCTCTGGCGAGGGCTCGATTCCTCCCGCATAATCGCGAAGACTTGCGCCAACATCCTCCACACTGATTCTCGCTGTTTCAAGCGAGGCAAGGGCTTCCTGAAACTTTGGCTCATACCGGATGAGATCTTCCAAGTGTTTTTGGGCGGACCGCAGGGACGCCGAAGTCGAGCCCGCACCTTCATAGAGAAGATCGAAGGCGTGCATGGCGGCGCTATAAATGTTCTCGGCGTTGGCCAGCACTCGCTTCTTGATCTCGAGCTGGTCGTCTTCGCCCGGCTGGATTTTTGCGTCTTCGATTTCGCCCCTCTGAAATGTCCAGAGATCAACCAGCCGAAGATGGTCCTGCTCTCTGTGCTCCAACTCCTCGATTCGGCCTTTTACCTGGTTCCATTTCTCGAAAGCCTCGGCCACCGGTTCGAGCTGCGTGCCAGCGTAGCTGTCGAGGAGCGCGAGGCGCACCGCGCCATCGAATGAAACCAGCGACTCGCTCTGCGCGTGAATGATGGCGAGATGCGGCGCCAGTTGCTTCAGAACTGCGACCGTGGCTGGCTGATTATTGACGAAGACGCGTCCCTTGGCTGCGATCTCGCGGCGCAAAATCAGATTTGCGTCGTCAGAGTCGATTCCGTTGTTCTCCAGAATGCGCGAGACCAGTTTCTCTGATCCGTTTTCGACTTCGAAGACCGCAGAGATGACCGCGCGTTCGGCCCCGAAGCGGACCAGATCAGGAGATGCTTTGTCTCCCATCAGCAAAGCAAGGGCGTCGATCAGGATGGATTTCCCTGCGCCGGTTTCTCCCGTGAGCAGGTTGAGTCCGGACGCGAACTCAACGGCAACGTTGTCAATGACCGCGTAGTTTTCAAGGCGCAGTTCAACGAGCACGGCGATCCCGGAACACAGAAGTTGAGCGCAGGATAGCATGAAACGTGGTCACCAGTTGCGAGTGATCGTAGTGCTCAGGTTATTTTGCCGGTCGGTACTCCTGCTGTGAGGGAAGAACCTCCGCTCGACAGCATTTGGTAAACAATTAAGCCGATGCAGGCCGCCATCGGCAGAGGTATCATGACGCTCGTCCACAGCGGGAGTTGCCAGAAGCGTTGGGCGGCGGGTGTAAAGAACGAGGCAAAAGCCAATGCCGTTGCAGCGATCCAAGCCCACGATACGCCGGCAGCTCCGATTGCCAGTAGAAATCTGATGGCAACATTCTTTTTCCAGAGCGTCCTCCAACTTCGCAGCAGCAAGAAAGCACCCGGCAGCAGCAAAAGTTGGTAGTGGGGGGCAAACATGGGAATAATGATCAAGGTGACGGCGAGGACCAGCGATGTGGTCCAGCGGAACCGATCATCTCCGGCTCGATCTTTCCGCCCACGCCAGCAGGCCACGGCGACGGCCGCCACGATCAGGATCGCCAACGGGAAACCGAAGGCGGGCGTAATCAATTCATCCAGCAACGAGTGGCTATCGTTATAGTTCCTGTATGCCGCGATCGCGATGCGGAATTTGCCTATCCACCCGGGCAGCAAATATTCCCCGCCTCCAATCAGCGCCGCCATGGTGATCACGAACGAGGCTGCAAATCTCCAACGCTCTCGCAGGCTGGAAAAGGCCCAGAGCAGCAACCAGGAGACGACTGGAACGGTAAGCTGAGGCTTGATCATTGCGAGCGCTAACAGAATTCCGGCCCACCCCAGGCAATCAGACACCACCAGCACAACACCGCCGGCAATCAAGGCGGCGACCGCCAAGCTCAACTGTTGCAATTTGATTCCCTGCACCACCGGAAAACTGGCGAACGTCAGCACGAGCAGTGTGGCGGACCCGGTCCATGAAGGCTGCCATCCCAGTACACGAAGCCACAAAAAAACGCTCAAAACTGTCAGGCCTGCCAGCAGCCACCGGAAGCCCTCTTGGACCTCGGAGAAAGGCAGCTTAACAGTGGGTGCGAGCACGAAAACTACGTAGACCGGATAGGCAAAGGCTTGCTGGTTCGTGGGGTCATCCTTGCGCGTGGAGTTAATAGGACGGCCATAATATCCAGCCTGGATCTGGCGGGTAATTTCTGGACTATATGGGTCTACCCCCCGGAGAAGTAGCTCCCGCGATCCTAACCAGCTTGGATACAGGTCGGAAAGGTTGCCGCGCGGAGCGCCGCGGCTGGCAGCGTCCATTTTCTGGTGGGGCACCAGCACCCGGCCGACGTACAGCCACATCCCTGCCGCTAGCAGAACGGACATCAGGAGGGCGAATTTTGGTGCGATCCTCATATGAACCCGGCTTCCAGAGGGGATTCCGCCCTATTCGGCCACGGGCAAGGCCGCTCCCCTCGGTCGATAAATAATCGCCCTATCCACTGCCCGGCGCGGTATCATTGTCAGCACTTCAGAGTACCCTTTCCTTTGCTCGATTGAGCAGATTTGAATTGATGCACTGGCCGAATGGGACGGGATTCTGCAAATACCGGGTCTGCGGGATTTTGGGGACTGCAGGCCGGGCAAGCGCCCTTGAATTCCGTGGAGCGGTAGATGAATCGTACTCGGCTTTTTTTTATTGGGATATTGGCACTGGCAGTGGGCGCTTTCGCCAGCGCCCTGGCATATCGGATCCTCCAGTCGCGTACCGTAGCTGCCCAAGGGGACGGAGAGGATGTTGTTGTCGCCACAGCCGATATTGCCGTGGGGACAAGGGTCCAGGACAAAGACGTCCGTCTGGTCCACGTTCCTGCCGACATCGTTCCTCCAGGAAGCTTCCACCAGAAGAGCAGAGTAGTGGGCCGCGGAGTTGTGCTCCCGATCGGCCGGGGAGAATTTATCCTTCCTGGGAGACTGGCGGCTGAAAACGGTGGGTCGGGCTTGCCCTCCATGATTCCTCCGGGAATGCGGGCGGTCTCGGTGCGCGTAAACGATACCAGTTCAGTGTCAGGCTTTGTGCTTCCCGGCACTCGGGTTGACGTGCTCATGACCGGCAACCCGACCGGATCCAACGAACCGCAGACAATTACCGTGCTCAGAAATGTGACGGTGCTGGCAAACGGGCAAAAAATGGACCGCAATCTCTTGTCCGGTGAGTCACAAAATGCCCCGCTGATCACGCTGCTGGTTTCTCCGGATGACGCAGAGAGGCTAGCGCTGGCCATGAACCAGGGCCGCATTCAGCTCGCTCTGCGGAACCCTCTAGACACAAACCAAAATGAAATCGCGGCCGTGAGCGCCCATACGTTGTATCAGAAGACCGGAGCGCCACCCCCGCCCGCGCACCCGAAGGTAAAACAGGTCCCATTGGCGCCAGCGCCAGCGCCTCCTCCTTCCGCCTATCCGGTCGAGGTGATCAAGGGCGACAAGCGGGACGTAACGAAGTTGCCGGATTGAGACGAGTGCCGTAAGGGCTTGGTGAATGCGCAGGCTAATTCCAGTTTTCGAAAAAGTGCCGCCACTCGCAGTTCTGCTGTTCTCTGCGATTTGCCTTGGACAGCAACCTGCAACGGAGCAGACGCAGTCGCAGGCTCCTGTCGCAAGCGAGAGCCCGGCGCCGCTACGGGTAATGGTCGGCAAATCTCTGTTAATCAATACAACCGACCGGCTGAAGCGCGTCTCGGTGACTGACCCAGACGTTGCAGATGCGCTTGTGGTTACAGCCACCCAAGTCCTGGTGCACGGCCGATCTCCGGGAGAAGTTTCCCTGCTGATCTGGGACGAATACGAGCGCTCGCGGAGTTTCGATCTGCGAGTAGACGTGGACGTGACCGCCGCGGCAGAAGAGATTAAACGGATCTTCCCCGACGAGCAAATTGATGTTTCTGCCTCCCGCTCGGCCATCGTTCTCTCCGGCCACGTCACTACCGAAGATGTGACCAAACATGCAGGGATGGTGGCGGGCGCGTACTCGAAGAATGTAATCAATGTTCTGAGTTTCGGTCCCGTAGGAGCGCAGGAAATTTTACTGGAAGTGAAGTTTGCCGAGGTGGACCGGACCGCGGTCACTCAGCTCGGCGTGAATCTGTTTAGTCCAGGAACTGGAAACACTGTTGGGACCACCACGACCGGGCAGTTTGGCGGGTTTCAGATATCCCGGGGGGCGGAGACCACGGGCGGCACGACGACCGGCAGTTCCGGTCAAACCAACATCAACCTGAATCAGGCGCTGAACCTGTTCTTGTTCCGTACAGACATCAACCTCGGCGCGGTGGTGCAAGCGCTACAACAGAAAAATCTCCTGCAGATTCTGGCGGAGCCTAACCTTATCGCTGTCAATGGCAAGGAAGCGAGCTTCCTGGCGGGAGGAGAATTCCCTTTCCCAATCGTGCAGCCCGGCCAGGGCTTTACTGCAGTGACCATACAGTTCCGTGAATTCGGTGTGAAGCTGAAATTTACGCCTGTGATCATGCCTAACAACAATATTCATCTTCAGGTGGTGCCCGAAGTGAGCCAGCTCGATTTCACCAATGCGCTGACCATTTCCGGCTTTACTGTACCGGCCTTGAGCACACGGCGCGCACAAACCGAGTTTGAAGTGCAGGATGGTCAGAGCTTCGTGATCGCCGGACTCATGGATAACCGGGTCACAGACCAATACAGCAAGGTCCCTGGGCTGGGGGACATTCCGATTCTCGGTAACCTGTTCCGAAGTAAGAACGCACAGAAGAGTGCGACGGAACTGGTTGTCCTATGCACGGTACACCGGATTTCACCCAGCAACGAAGCTCCCGGAAAGCCGAAGTATCCCAAGCCATTTTTGGATAAGGGAAAATTTGACGGAGGGGCGCCAGGGGGCGGAAAGTAAGGCTCTGGGTCGCGTGTAGAAGGAGTGAAGTGTAGTCATGGCTGAGCTTGCTGTGGTTATTGTGGCGCGGGAGAGCGAGCAAAGAAACGTCCTGCAATTGTTGGTCGAAGGAACGCGGGTTGCGCGCGCCGCCCAAAGCTTCGGCAGCATTCCATTGGCTTCGACGCACCCGGTCGTGCAGCGAATTCGTGATGAGCACCCGGACGTTGTACTGCTGGACATTCCCTCCTCGGATCCGACTTCGGCCGTGCGCGCCATTGAGGTCCTGCGCCAGGAGTTGCCGCACACTGCATTGTTCGCTATTGGCAGCATGACTCAGCCGCAGGTCATCGTGGCAGCTATGCGTTCCGGCGCGCGCGAGTTTTTGGAAAGGCCGATCAACACTGCCAGCCTACTGGAGGCTTTTGTCCGGCTGACCACGACTCAGCGAAGCGCACAGCGGGACAGGGCGCGGGGAAAGATTTTTGCGGTGCTCAATGCCAAAGGCGGCAGCGGGGCCACTACGATTGCGGTGAACCTTGCCTTGGCTTTGCAGTCGGCAAACGGGCAGACCGCTCTGATAGACCTGGCGCCTCTAGGTCATGCTGCCCTGCACCTGAACCTGCGCCCGGCCTTCACCGCCTACGATGCGATTCGCAACCTGCACCGGTTAGACAATTCCCTGCTGGAAAGTTTTACGACTCGCCACGCTGAGGGGTTACAACTGCTCGCAGGGGCAACAACTCCGGGAGAAGTGCAGCCCTCGGCAGCCGAATTTGCGCGGCTCTTGGACCTTCTGGCCAGCTATTTTCATTACGTAGTAGTGGATCTTTCAACCCGAGTGGACGCGGTTACTCGGTTGGTCTGCGATCTTTCGCAGACAGTTATGGTGGTTGCTGGGACCGATGTTGCGTCGCTTTGGAGCGCGGCGCGACTGCGGCAATACCTGAGCGAGAGTGGTAACCCGGACCGGTTAGGTCTGGTGTTGAACCGCTTTCGAAAGATTCCAGGCTTCCAGGAGAAGGAGGTCGAGAACGCTGCTGGCCTGACGCTGCTCTGGAAGATTCCCAATCATTATTTGGCGGTGTCGGGCGCAATTGATCGCGGAGTTCCGCTGATGCAGCACGACCGTTCGGAGATGGCGAGGGCGTTTAATGGGCTGGCCGCGCGACTGACGGAACCAGATGCGGCCGCAAAGCGTCCGGCGTGGTCCTTATTCAAGATTGGATAGATAGACTATGCAGAAGGTGCAGGCGTTCGAGCGTCGTGAATACCAGCAGGTAAAAGCAGACCTGCACCGTAAGATCCTCGACCGTCTCGACCTGGAAAAGCTGGGACGAACGCCAGGCACGGCCGCTCGCGAAGAAGTTCTCCTGGTCATTCGGAACACGGTGAACAGCGAGGCCGTGCCCCTTAGCTTTGCGGAACGGGAACGCCTTGCACGCGAAATCCTGGATGAAATCTTCGGACTGGGCCCTCTGGAGCAATTGCTTAAGGACCCCACGATCTCCGACATCCTGGTAAACCGTTACAACAAGGTTTACGTGGAACGCGCTGGTAAATTGGAAATTACCGGACTTAGTTTCAAAGACGACCAGCACCTGATGCAGATCATCGATCGAATTGTTTCGCGCGTAGGACGCCGCGTGGATGAAAGCTCACCCATGGTGGACGCGCGCCTAGCCGATGGATCGCGCGTGAACGCAATTATTCCTCCACTCGCGCTGGATGGCCCGGTGCTTTCAATCCGGCGCTTCGGTCGCGACCCTATCACCGCTCGCAACATGATCGAAAATCACACGCTGACCGACGCCATGCTGGAAGTGCTAGCGTGCATGGTGAAGGGGCGGGTGAATATTCTGATTTCCGGCGGGACCGGCGCCGGCAAAACGACCTTGCTAAATGTCCTTTCCGGTTTCATCCCGGATTCAGAACGTGTGGTTACCATCGAAGACGCGGCCGAACTACAGCTTAAGCAGGAACATGTCGTGCGCCTGGAAACCCGGCCGCCAAACATCGAAGGGCAGGGGGCGGTAAGGCAGCGCCAGCTGGTGATCAACAGCCTCCGTATGCGTCCGGACCGAATTATCGTGGGCGAGGTGCGTGGCGAAGAGGCCTTCGACATGCTGCAGGCGATGAACACGGGACACGAGGGTTCGCTCACCACGGTCCACGCGAACTCGCCCCGCGATGCCATGGCTCGCCTGGAGAGCATGTTTTCCATGGCCAACCTCAACATTCCTGAGCGTGCAATCCGGCAGCAGATCGCTTCAGCAATCCATGTGGTTGTGCAGATTGCAAGGCTGACTGACGGATCTCGCAAAGTCGTCTCCGTTTCTGAGATCACCGGGATGGAGGGCGAGAGCATCTGGATGCAGGACATTTTTGCGTTCGACCGGCTCGGCATTGACCAGGACGGAAAGATCCGAGGCACGTTCCGAGCGACTGGAGCAACCTCGAGGTTCGCTGACCGGCTGGCCACCGCTGGTTACAAATTGAGAGCGGAGTTGTTCGACTCTCGCGTGGAGGTCTAGGTCAAGGGTGATCCAAGCAGCGGTTCCGATCCTGGTTTTCGTCGCGGTTTCCTGCATGGCATTCGCCGCCGGCATCATGCTCGACCAAAGAAGCGCCCGCGCCCGCCTGATTCGCGACCGTCTGGCTGCCGAACAGGCCGAAGGAAAACGCGAGACCCTTGCGCTGCTTCGCGATGAGATGTTCAGCCGGATCCCGCTCTTCGATACTCTCCTGCGTCGTTCGGAGCGAGTTTCCAGATTGCAAACCCTCATCGATCAGGCCGGCCTTCCCATTCGCGCCGGCAACTTGCTGATCCTTTGCTTAGTAAGCGCAGCACTGGTGACAGGGGCCGCGTATGTTGTGGCAGAACCATTGCCGCCCAATGAAGCACTGCTTCTTGCTGTCGCGGCAGCGGTGCTGGGGATGGTTCTTCCCTATTCGTACGCTTCCTGGCGCCGCACTCGCCGCTTTCATAAATTCGAGCAGTTGTTTCCGGAAGCCATCGACACTCTGGCACGCGCGGTCCGTGCCGGCCACGCGTTCACTATGGCGTTAGAGATCGTGTGTAACGAATTCGCAGAGCCGGTCGCTACTGAGTTCCGCAAGCTCTACGAGCAGCAGAAATACGGCATGCCGGTGCGCGACGCGCTGGTGAACCTCACCGAACGCGTCCCTCTGGTGGACGTAAAATTTTTCGTGACCGCGGTAATGCTACAGCGCGAAACCGGAGGAAATCTGGCCGAACTTTTGGACAATCTCTCCTACGTGATTCGTGAACGTTTCAAAATCTTGCGGCAAGTCCGGGTCTACACGGCCCAGGGGCGGCTGACGATGATGCTGCTGATGGCTATGCCTCCGGTAATCGTCGTTACCATGCTGGTCATGAAGGCCGAATTCATTCGGCCGTTGTTTGCCGATCCTATCGGACACGGGTTCCTGGCCGCGGGCATTACCTTGCAGACGGTCGGATATTTTGTGATTCGAAGACTCATTCAAATCCAGGTTTGATTCATGTTGCTAGTGCTGGTGAGCATCGTTTTTCTGGCAGCAGCGGTGGCCACTTTTTCTTTCGGGGCCGCCGCCTATGCTCCCTGGTCTCTGCTGGGCGCGCGCCTCAAGTCACTGGGCTTTGAGCGTCCGGCGGTTCCGACGAGTCCTTCCGTCAAGGAACGCATCAACCAGATCCTCGATCCTCTGAGCAAAGCTCTGCCGTTATCGTCTGGCGATGTTTCTCGTACGCGCGGATGGCTCGTTCAGGCAGGACTTCGCGAACGCCGGCATCTTGTCATCTATGTTGGATTGCGAGTTTTCGGCGCGGTGGCGCTCCTCGGCACAGCCGTAGCGATTGTCCATTTTCAGTCTGTCCTCATCGTGATAGGCGCCGCCCTCCTTGGTTTCTTTCTTCCCCGGTTTATGCTCAAGCGTCTCATCCGTAAACGCCAGCGTCTGATTACGATAGCTTTGCCGGATGCGCTGGATTTGACAGTTGTCTGCGTGGAAGCCGGACTTCCGCTCGATCAAGCATTGATACGGGTCGGCGAAGACCTGAAATATGCGCACTCTGAACTAAGCGAAGAATTTCATCTGGCCAATCTGGAAATGCTCGCGGGCAAACCGCGATCAGAAGCCCTGCGCAGCCTGGCCTCGCGCACCGGAGTGGATGACATCCGCTCGCTAGTGGCGACGTTAATTCAGACCGATCGATTTGGGACCAGCGTCGCGCAGGCCCTGCGCGTGTATTCGGATGCGCTGCGGACCGAGCGGCACCGGAGAGCTGAGGAGCAGGCGGCCAAGACCGCGATCAAAATGATCATCCCGTTGGTTGTTTTCGCGCTGCTGCCACTCTTGCTGGTAACTCTTGGGCCCGCGCTCATTGAATTGTTCCGCGACTTGCATGGAAGGTAGTTTTTCGTAATGCCGTATCGAGCCCCCATGGCCGCGTTTAACCGCACTCGAGGAACCTGCCTCGCGGAAAACATACGAGTTGCAGGCAGCCATTGGGCGCGCTTGCGCGGGCTAATCGGTACCACGGAATCCGGCTTCGGCCCCGGACAGGGCTTATGGATTGTCCCCTGCCACGGCGTACACACCCTTGCTATGCGGTTCCCCCTGGATTTGATCTATCTCGACCGGTTCGGCAATGTTCTAAGCCTGGAAGAAAACGTAAAGCCCTGGCGACTGGCCCCAGTCCGCTTCCGCGCGGATTCAGTCGTCGAATTGCCCTGCGGAACGATTCGGAAAAGCGCGACCGCGATCGGCGATAAGATCGAGATTGTGACGGCCAATCAGCCTGAGGAGTTGGCCGCATGACCGACGCTCCCCAACTGCTGGTCGACTGGTCCTCTCCCTGGCATGAGTTCTGTTCCGCCATTGCTCCAGCACTCAAGCGCTCTCCTCCGCGACTGAGTCTCGAAACTCGCGCCGGGCTGTTCCCTTTTCGCGGAATCCTGGTCACCATGCTGCTCGAGATCGCCGCGCTCGCGGCTGCCATGGTTCCTGCGAATGCTGTGCAACCCGTCGCTCTTCAGAGTCCACGACCTACGCGCGACATCATTTATTTCTCCGCAGATGAACTGCCGCGCACTCAGGACTTGGCCGGCGCCGTAAGTGGAAGCCACGGACAGCGTGGTGGGGCAGCGATCCATCACCCCACGCAGGTGATAAAGGTAGCTCGCGACGAGGTCCTGCGTGAAAAGGTTACCGATGCGCCCCAATTGAATCTGCCGAAATCTGATTCGCGGCTTTCAAATTTGCTTGCCTACCGGGCGGATGCAGGACCCGCTCCGGCTGAGGCATTGCCTCTGAAGCGGCAAGTGCCATTGATGCCGGATGCAGTTGTTCCTCCGCGTCCGGAGATTTTGCGCTCCGAACTGCGCCCGATGCAGCTTGCGACTCCGGCGGTTGTGTCTCCTCCGGTTGAGCTGCCGCGTGAGAATAGTGCACGGCAGACTCTCCCGTTGGTCACTACGGTGGTTCCGCCTCCAGTCTCGGCTCCGGTTCAAGCCACAAACCGTGCGGCGCAACTGACGCTTCCTCGAGAGGCGGTTGTCGCTCCACCTCCCGAGATGAGCGGCGTGACTCACTCCCGCCAAAGAAGTGCCGAATTTGTTCCGCGGGTTGTTCCCCCACCAGTTGATCTGGGCGCAGTTCGAACGCCAGCCGCAGCCGTAGCTTTAAATGGGAAACAAACGGCTGTGCCACCGCCGGTGGAACTGCAAGACCTGCGACAGAACGTACGCCAGGTCCTGGGAAACACTGCAGCTGTGCCGCCCACGGTTGACATCAGCTCCGTTCGTCAGCAACGAACTGTAGCGGTGGCAGGTGTTGCAGTCATTCCTCCGGCAGCGTCATCATCTGACACCGGTCGTAAATACTCCGGCGGCGCTGCAGAGAAGACGTCGCCGGTGTCTTCAGGCACTGGGGTGGTGGTCTCACCTCGGCCCGGCGACAAGCCTGGGCTGCCCGCAAATTCTGAGAAAGCAACGTTGGCAATGTCTCCATCTGGTTCGTCGAGTCTGGGAGCGGGTGGAGATGGCGGCGGTAGCGGAGTTAGTCACGGAAGCGGTTCCGGCAACGCCGCGTCAGGTGCGAATTCAGGCGCGGCCTCTGCTGGAACGGGCAAAGGCGCCAGCCCGGTCAATCGGACAGGCAACTCCCCTTATCCAGGGCCCGGCGGCGCGGGCAATCTGAGCAACGGCACGCCGCGAGTGCCGGGAGTCTCCGTCTCTGGCGGCAACAACAACGTAGTTACGCTTCCTAGCTTTGGTGGAACACCTGATCCACATGCTTCCGGACACTCGACTGTTGCTAAGCCAACCAGCAACGCCGTCACGGTCGTGGCAAGTCCCCGTTCGGGTGGCGCGACGAACTTGTATGGCGCGCTGAAGGGCGACCGGGTTTACACCATTTACATCCAGACGGCGATTGGGACGGCTGTGATGCAATTTGCCGATCCCACATCGGCCGCACATCCCTACGACACAGATCTCAGCGCGCCGCAAGCGATACGTGTGGATCTGCCGTCCGATCTCGAGCGAAGCCGGCTGCTCATCGCTTGCGTACTGGACCGGAATGGCGTGCTTAAACATTGGCGTGTGCTCCAGTCTGATTCACACGATTTCTCAACGAAAGTTCTTTCCGCTCTGCCGGATTGGAAATTCAGCCCTGCTCTTCGCGGTGAGGAAACCGTTGAGGTCAACGCAATTCTAGGGTTTGGCGTGGATACGAAGTAGGTCGTTCGAAGGACAGCTACCCTCCTTCTGCCGGGAGGCTGACCGCTGGTGGAATTCGTGAATGGATCGCTGCTCTAAATCCCATTGGCGCTGTGTCAGGTAATCTCTTGTCATGTTCCGTCTTAGTATTTCTCTAGCTATTTTTCTTTGGACTGCGCTTTATTCGGCGCCTCCCTCCAAAGCACAAGCACCAGGTCACAGCAACACCTACCAGATCGTTCACGAGTATCCGCATGATCCTGAGGCGTTCACTCAAGGATTGGTGTACGTCGATGGTCATCTCTACGAAAGCACTGGTCGCAACGGCAAGTCGTCCATACGAATGGTCGATCTACAGACGGGAGGGGTTTTGCAGCACTACGATTTGCCAGCAGAATACTTCGGCGAAGGGCTCACGAATTGGGGCAGCAGTTTGGTTCAGCTAACGTGGAAAGCCAAGGAAGGCTTCGTTTATGACCGATTCAGCTTGGCGTTGAAGCGCACATTTCGATATGAGGGCGAGGGTTGGGGCCTCACTCACGATGACAAGCAGCTCATTTTGAGCGATGGAACACCAGTTCTACGCTTTCTCAACCCGCAGTCCTTTTCTGAGATTAGACGCATTTCTGTCACTGACAAGAGGGGCAGGCCAGTCAGTAATGTTAATGAGCTCGAATATGTCCGCGGCGACATTTATGCCAATATCTGGCACACGGACGAGATTGTTCGCATTTCTCCGCGAACCGGAAAGATTCTTGGACGGATCGATTTGACTGGACTAATGAGCAAGGATCGGCTCGGTGATCCGGATGCCGTTTTTAATGGTATCGCTTACGACTCGACGGGAGACCGACTCTTCGTAACTGGTAAGTTATGGCCGACATTGTTCGAGATCAAGGTAGTTCACCAGGTTCACCAAAGTCAGGATGGCAGAGGTCGTCGACCGCACCGATGGTGCCGAGCAAATTCGTTTCGCAACGTGTCCAGCTTCACGAATGCATCGTCAAATACCCAATCCCAACGCGCATATGATGCAGCCATTTGTCGGGTAGGCTGGCGGCGATGGTAAGTCCGAGGGTTGCGTGAATGATTCCGAGCGGATATAAGTTCCGCCAACGTCGGAAGAATTCGCAAAAAAGCAATCCGCCTAAAAACGAGAGGACCGTCAGCAAAGGGCTTGGGACGTGGACAACTGCATAAAGCGATGCGGCCGCCCACACCGCACGACGGCTGCCTAGTACAGATTCGAGTCGCAAGAAAAATACTGATTGCAAGATGAATTCTTGTTGCAGTGCCCAGAGGGCGTATTGCCAGGACCGGCTCCATGGCAGAGCGTTACCCGCGCCAGCGAACCTTAGCGCAGTCCCGATGGCGGCAATCGCTCCGCACAGCAGCGCTCCCGCGAGCAGAATGTTCACTGCTCCGGAGAGGGGCCACGTTAATCCCATTTCGCGCGGCCCCCATCTTCCCGCAATCGCGAATGCCATGATGCATGCGGCTGCCACAATGCTGAAAAAAGAATTGACTCTGCCTGGCGGCGTCCAAACCGCGACCAGGATGAAAGCAAAGACGAGTGCAACCTCCAGCAGGTCCCGCGTGATGTGCGCCGTCACGGCATGGGAATTCAAGCGACACGGCTGGAAGTCGCCTGATTCTGTGGAGGAAAAAAGTTCTGACTTCTCGCGCATACATGAATCTATATAACGTTCAGATGCGCGGCCCTGGTTGCGGGATTGCAACGAGGCCAAGGGGAGCTACTATGCGCGATGAAAAACCTCGTGTCGTGGTCATTGGCGCCGGATTCGGCGGACTTGAGGCAGCCCGCGCGCTCGTTAAGTTGCCAGTCCGAATCACGATCATTGATCGCAAGAACCATCACACCTTTCAGCCACTGTTGTACCAGGTGGCCACCGCCGGCATTTCTCCCGCCGAGATCGCGGCTCCGATCCGCTGGATTCTCCGTGGCCGCAAGAATGTTGAAGTCTTGCTGGGGGAAGTCGTTGATTTTGACTTGGAGCGGCGAATCGTAAAACTAACCGATCTCGAGATTCCTTACGACCATCTCATCGTAGCGGCAGGAGCGCAGCACTCCTATTTCGGCCACGATGAGTGGGAACCACTGGCGCCTGGCCTGAAGACGGTAGAAGATGCTCTGGAAATCCGCCGCCGCGTGTTGCTGGCTTTTGAATTGGCGGAGAGGAAGGCGTCTGCAGGAAAGCCGCCGTCAGACCTCAATTTTGTCATCGTAGGTGCAGGACCGACCGGAGTTGAACTCGCAGGAACGCTGGCCGAGATCGCGCGTCAGGTGCTACGTGATGAATTTGTTTCTATCGATCCCAAGCGCACGCGAATTATTTTGCTAGAAGGGGGGCCGCGCATTCTGCCGGCCTATGCTCCCGATCTTTCGCAGAGTGCCGTCCGCCAATTGGAGAAACTCGGTGTCGAAGTGCGGGCTTCAGCGATGGTGACCCGAATTGCTCCTGGAGTAGTTTGGGTGGGTGAAGAACGAATTCCTGCCGCGGTAATCTTGTGGGCCGCTGGAGTCGCAGCTTCTCCGCTGGGCAAAAAGCTCGGAGTCCCAACTGATCGTGCTGGCCGAGTCCCGGTGAATGGCGATCTAAGCATCGCGAATCATCCCGAAGTCTTTGTCATCGGCGATCTCGCGTCTTTGAAGGATGCCGAGGGAAATCTGCTCCCTGGAGTTGCCCCAGTCGCCATGCAGCAGGGACGTGCCGTTGCGAAGACCATCGCACGCGATCTTCAGAACGCGCCTCGCAAGGACTTCCATTACGTGGATAAAGGCAGCCTCGCCACGATCGGGCGCGCCGCAGCGGTTGCGCAAATCGGCACAATCCATATCTCCGGATATTTCGCCTGGCTGGCTTGGCTCTTCATTCATATTCTTTTCATAATCGGATTCCGCAATCGCTTGATCGTGCTCATCCAGTGGGCCTGGTCATACATTACGTACGAGCGCGGGGCAAGGCTGATCACGGGAGACACGTCGCTGCCAGGATGGGCTGAAGCCGAAAAGGAAAACCAGACTGAGCCAGCGGCGCGAAGGTAGGCGACGTTTAAGTTTCGCATGATGTCATTCCGAACCCGCTGCCAAGCAGGAGAGGAACCTCACGTCAACTAACATCCACCTATGCAGTCAGATTGCCTCCTGCACACGTCCGGATTGGTTCCGACGCCTCGTAGGTCCCTCTCTCATCTGGCGGTGAGATTCGGGATGACAAGTCTCGTGTTGAGTAACTTGTGCGCTGGGAAAGCACACCCGAACGTGCCCTCATGCGCAACAGATTGCCTTTACTTACTGCTAGACCATCAAGATTTGGTTCAGCCAGTCGGTCAAGCGGTCTGATGCAGGAATCCTGTGCTTCGAGCGGCAACTTGCGAGACAATATAGCCAGCCGTCCAGTGGGAGGTAGCAACATGCGTCGTGGCCGCGCGTTTGCCATTCTGATCTCAGTCATTTTGCTTTCTGTTTTCGCGACTGCCGACGTGCTGAAGCTAGTAGTCGATGACACAATCCATCCAGTTACCGCAGAACGTATTCAGCGTGCGCTGGACCAGGCCGCAGCCCATAAAGACGATGCTGTGCTGATCGAACTGAACACTCCCGGCGGACTGCTGGAATCTACCCGCGAAATCATCCAGAGGATTCTCGCCGCGCCCGTGCCGGTGATCATTTACGTGACCCCGAGCGGCAGCCGGGCGGCATCGGCGGGATTTTTCCTCCTTGAGAGCGCAGATGTTGCTGCCATGTCGCCGGGAACGAACACGGGAGCGGCGCATCCGGTGACGATTGGCGGCGGCCAGATGGATTCTGTGATGAAAGAGAAGATCGAAAATGACACCGCTGCTCTGATGCGCTCCATCACGTCCAAACGCGGGCGCAACGTGGACATTGCCGAGAGCACCGTCCGCCAGTCGAAGTCATTCACCGATAGCGAAGCGCTTTCACAAAAGCTGATTGATTATGTCGCGCCGAACGAGCAGGACCTGTTCCGGCAGATCGCATCGAAACCAATCAAGCGTTTCGATGGACAGACAGTCACTTTGAGCCTGATCGGGAAACCGGTGCGCGTGCTCGAAGAGACGTTAAAAGAACGCATCCTGGCTTACATCATGGATCCGAATGTCGCGTTCATCCTCCTCGCCATTGGCGCCCTCGCACTATATGCCGAGTTCAACCATCCTGGCGCGGTGGTTCCTGGAACGGTTGGTGTGGTTTTCATTCTCCTGGCCATCTTTGCGCTGAATCTGCTGCCGACCCGCTTTGCTGCCGTGGTGCTGATCCTTGCCTCGTTTGTGCTTTTTGCGCTTGAGGCCAAGTTCGCCACCCATGGTGTGCTGGCGATTGGCGGAATCACAACTCTGGTCATCGGGGGGCTGCTGCTGGTGGATGCCCCGATTCCCGAAATGCGGGTGAAGCTGGCGACGGCTCTAGCGGTAAGCATTCCGCTGGGAGTGATCACCGTGTTCCTGATGACGATAGCGTTGCGCGCCCGCGCAAACAAAGTTGTTACTGGAGCCGAGGGCCTGGTCGGCGAAGTGGCTGTCGCACAGACCGCGCTCGCGCCTGCGGGGAAGGTGTTTGTTCATGGCGAGATTTGGGATGCAGTGGCATCAGAGAATGTATCTCCCGGAGAAAAGATTGTGGTCCAAAAAGTGGATGGCCTGGAACTGAAAGTGAAGCCGGTCGAGTCGGCGAAAACAACCGTGGCCTGATTCCCCTAAATCCATAACTCGCTCTGTCTTCCGGATATGAGAAGAAGCCACGCGCATTCCTCCCGCTACTTTCCACGCTCCGAAAAACGCCCGGGCAGCAAACGATTGCAGTACAATCTCCTCACACCTGAAAATCAAAGCTGGAGGCATGCGATGGATATGGGCGTCGGCACAGTTGGCAGCGTCATCATTCTGATTGTTGTCCTTTACGTCCTGAGTTCGATCAAGATTCTGGCGGAGTATGAACGCGGGGTCATCTTCCGGTTAGGCCACTTGCTTAAGCAGTCCAAGGGGCCTGGGGTGATCCTCGTGTTCGCGCCTATCGATCGCATGGTGCGGGTATCGTTGCGGCAGGAAGCACTGGAAGTTCCGCCGCAGGACATTATCACTCGCGACAACGTCACGCTGAAGGTCAACGCGGTGATCTTCCTGCGCGTGATCGATCCGAATAAGGCTGTGGTCGAGGTATCTAATTACGTGTATCAAACTTCTCAGTTCGCGCAAACGACACTGCGTTCCGTGCTCGGCGAGCAAGAACTGGACGAACTCCTGGCCCATCGCGAGAAGATCAACCTGCGCTTGCAAAGCATCCTCGATACGCACACTGCTCCTTGGGGAGTAAAGGTTGTGAACGTCGAAGTAAAGCAGGTGGACATGCCGGAATCGATGCTGCGCGCCATGGCCAAGCAGGCTGAAGCGGAGCGCGAGAAGCGGTCAAAGATTATTCACGCGGAAGGCGAATTCTCTGCCGCCCAGCGCCTGGTGGACGCCGCGCATCTATTGGCGTCGGAGCCGGTCAGCGTGCAACTGCGCTATTTGCAGACGTTGACCGAAATTGGCGTAGAAAAGAATACGACGGTGGTCTTCCCAGTTCCGATTGACTTCTTTGCCGGACTTCAGAAGTTACTAGCAAAAGAAGGCCCTCCGCCAGCAAAATGAAGCTAGAGATCCTGAACACTCTATGACTCCATCGAGCGCGCCGACCATGAGCACAAACGACGACACCGAAATTACTCTTGGCACCGGCAAGATGCTGGCGCTGTTTTTTGGGTTGGTAATTCTTTGTGCGGTATTTTTCGGGATGGGTTTTTCCATGGGCAAAAACTCCGTAAGGTCAGGGCCAGAGTTGCTCCCTTCCCCAGGTTCCTCCGGCAGCACACGACCCTCGGCAGTCAATAAACCGAGCACACCGACCACGGCTCCTGCATCGAAACCCTCGGAAAAGCCGCAGCAGCAAGCTCCGCCTGACACAAACGCCTCAAACAATGCCACGACGACTCCGGCTCCGGATCAGCCAGCCACTTCGGCGCCAGTCCCACCCGGTCCCGGTTACTTCGTTCAAGTTGCGGCAGTCAGCAAGCAGGAAGACGCAGAGGCCTTGGTGGAGTCGTTAAAGAGCAGGCAGTATTCGGCTTTCATCGCGAATCCAGCGTCCGACAAGCTGTTTCGCGTGCAGGTGGGACCGTTTACTGACATCAAGGACGCCGAAAGCACGCGCGCGAAACTAGTGAGCGACGGCTATAGTCCGATTCTGAAGAAGTGATCCGCGCCCAGATGGGGGCGTCTGGCCTAAACGCCTGACTCTCACTTCCCTCGTCTAAATTTCCCCACTCCTAGTCTTACCTCGAATGTATTGATCCCTGAATTGGACCGGCTCAGTCCAGCATTAGAAATATGCAGATAGCGCCCTTCCAATGTCCAAGCCATGCGTTCACCGAGAAAATGTGTGCCAAACGCCGCGGAGGGCGTGAAGTTTACGGTTGAAGTTCGCGACGGAACATCGTGGGTGGTGAACAAAACTCCGCCACCCAGCTCTATATAAGGCGCAAACCGGCCTCGCTTGGCAAAGTTCCATTTCAAATTCGCCGGATTCAGCCCGGCTCCGTAAGCGGTATTCGCAGGCTGAAAAATTAGATAAAGAGGCACGGCGTCGAGCGCGTACTCGAATCTGCCTTTGAGGAATCCCGGACCATGCGCATCAGTAAGTACCCAGCCGTAACGTAGACCTACATCCCAGATCCCGGTGCTTCCGCGGCCGCCGGCGACAGAGTGACCACCAGCCGTCCAGACCTGAAGCTCCGTGGCGCCACGCTCAGGTCCGGCCTGCGCGAGCACAGTTCCGCAGAGCAACATCGCAAGAGAGCTTAGCAAAGAAACGAGAATAGGAACTTTCATTCTTAAGTCATAAAGCAGAGTCTCTGGAATCCCGAGCTACAGCCCCAAGCCACCGTCCACAAACAGCACCTGCCCGGTGATAAAGCGCGGCGCAGTTGCAAAGAATAACACTGCTGCCGCTACCTCCTCACCCTTCCCATTGCGCTGCATAGGTGTCTGTTTCGCCATGCGCTTCATGAAGGCAGCAGCAGACTCCTCTCCCAGATCAATCATTCCCGGAGCCACGCAATTGACGGCAATTTCAGGCGCCAGCGCCTTGGCCATCACTCTTGTCAGCATGTGCAGTGCGGCCTTCGACGAACAGTAATGCGCATTGCTCGCCCACGGGCGTAGTCCACCGAGCGACCCTAAGTTGATGATCCGGCCTCCCCTTTTCTGCAAATGCGGCAGGGCCTCTTTGGAGACCAGGAAAGGACCGCGCACATTGGTCGCGAACATGGCGTCCCATTGCTCAAGTTTTAGATCGTCGAAGCTAACGGTTTCATACTTCCCTGCGTTGTTGATCAGGATATCCAGCCCGCCCAGTTCCCGAATCGCTTCCGTCACGGCCGCACGAACACTTCTCGGATCGGTTACGTCGCAGCGGACAGCCAGGGTGCGGATCCCTGTCTTTTCAATGTCTTTGACCGTCTGTTGGACGTCTCTCGCCGACTTCAGAAACGTAACCGCTACATCGGCGCCCGCCTCCGCCAGAGCCAGAGCGGTTAACCTGCCCAGGCGCCTTGCGGCGCCGGTAATCAGCGCTACTTTTCCCGAAAGTGGCTTTGAGCCGGTCATGGCAAGGATTGTACCCTTTCCCGGATCGGGCCTTCCCTCGTGAACGTGAGCCCAGGTTCGGAGAGGCGGATCGAGGTTTATATGGAAAGCCAGCGGCGAGTTTGCTAGACTCCGGCCATGCCGGAACTGCGCGAAGTGGTCGTGTACTCCAGAAAGGGATGCCACCTCTGCGAGATCTTGAAAGAAAAGCTGGTCAAGCTGGAGCGCAGGGGCGGATTTCGCTGGCGCGAAGTTGACGTTGAAACCGAAGACGGCCTAAGGCGCCAGTTCACCGACGAAGTCCCGGTGGTTTTCATCGACGGTCGCAAAGCCTTCAAGTACCGGCTGGATGAGCAGGAATTCCTCAAAAGACTCGCCGGTTGAGATTGAGCCACTGTGGCCACAGGTTCCGCACTCTCCACAACAACGCATCATTTCCCCTACTTCCAGCATCCAAAAACAAGAGGTGACTGGCAGGTGACCTCCGGTGCCTACTGACCTCTAAGCTTTTGTTTTTTCGCGTGTTATACTGCACAAAATTAGCCTGCCTGGGTGGTTCCGACGCCTGGGCTGAAGGAACCTGAAGATGGCCCGTAGTTCTCACCGAGCTTCCATTCTTATCGTTTTATTCTTGGCAGCCTGCGGTTTTCTGGGCGTGTTGTTTGCCCAGAAGAATCCTGCGACCGCCCACGACGGCGACTCCGATGTAAGCCAGAGCCTGCATCAGTTCACGCAGGTCTACGACATCGTTGAGCAGAATTATGCCGAGCCGGTGAATCCGGACAAAGCCATTTACAACGGGGCGATTCCGGGCATGTTGCATGTGCTCGACCCGCACTCGAACTTCTTCGATCCCAAATCGTACTCACTGTTGCGCGAAGACCAACGCGGCAAATATTACGGCGTGGGAATGACGGTCGGGCCGAGGAACAATAAAGTTATCGTCATCGCGCCTTTCGCGGGCACACCTGCGTACCGCGCCGGCATTCATCCCGGGGACATCATCAGTGCCGTAGATGGCAAGCCCACCGACAACATGACGACCAGCGATGTCGCTGACTTGCTGAAAGGTCCCAAGGGCACCACAGTCCACATCACAGTTCTCCGCGAAGGCGCCGATAAGCCGCTGGAATTCGCGGTCGTGCGCGACGAGATTCCCCGCTACAGCGTTGACCTTCACTTCCTGATTCATCCCGGCATCGGTTACATGCACGTTTCGGGATTTAACGAGACCACGGAAAAAGAGGTCCAGGAAGCCCTCGACCAGTTCTACCAGGCGGGCGATCTTAAGGGCCTTATTCTCGATCTGCGCCAGAACCCGGGCGGGCTGCTGAATGAGGGCGTAGGAGTTGCGGATAAATTCCTGCACAAGGGCCAGTTAATTGTTTCGCATCACGGCCGGTCTTCCCCGGAGCGCCGCTACACAGCCGCTCACGGAAACGGCGGGAAAGAGTATCCGCTGGTGGTGTTGGTGAATCGTGGTACAGCATCTGCGGCTGAGATTGTGGCCGGTGCAATTCAGGACCACGATCGCGGCTTGGTGGTTGGCGAAAATACTTTCGGCAAGGGTTTGGTGCAAACCGTGTATCCGCTTTCCAACGATACCGGATTGGCGCTAACCACGGCCAAGTACTACACCCCGAGCGGGCGACTGATTCAGCGCGACTACAGCAATGTATCGCTGTATGACTATTATTTTGAGCGCGACGACATCAACAACACCGCCAACAAGGAAGTAAAGCTGACCGACAGCGGCCGCACGGTTTACGGAGGTGGCGGAATCACTCCCGACGTGAAAGTAGATCAGGTCAAGAGCAACCACTTCCAGGACACGCTGCTGCAGCATTACGCTTTCTTCAACTTCGCGAAGCACTACATTGTCGGCCATCGTGTGACCAAGAACTTTGAGGTCGACGAAAACATCATGCAAGAGTTCCGCAAATCCCTCGACACTGACAAAGTGCCTTACACCGAGGCTGATCTGGTCCAGAACAATGACTGGGTGCGTTCGAACATCAAGAGCGAAATTTTTGTGGATGCTTACGGACAGGAAGAAGGATTGAGAGTAAAGGCAGAGAGCGATCCCGAGGTCCTCAAAGGGCTTGAGCTTTTGCCGCAGGCGCGGCAATTGGCAGAAGGCGCCCGCAAGATTGTTGCCGAGCGTAACAGCACAAGTCTGGCTCGGTAATTTCATCATCTCGATCAGAGGCCCGGCGAGTCCGGGCCTTTTTGTTTTGTAGCGCTACAAGCCCCTCTTCCACAACGGCTTTCACGCTGCCACACATTCACGGTAGAATCTCCAGAACTGCTGTGAACAAAACCATCTGGATCCTATCCGCTGTTTTCGCGCTGACTGCGGGCTTCACCGACCTTCGCTGGCGCAAGATACCGAACTGGCTCACCTATCCTGCAATTCCCTGCGCCATCGTGCTTCACTCGATCGCTGGTGGCTGGCATGGAGTGAGACTCTCTTTGCTGGGAACCGGACTGGGGCTGGGACTGTTGCTGCCTTTCGTTCTGATTCGCAGCCTTGGCGGTGGCGACTGGAAGTTAGTTGGAGGTTTTGGAGCGTTCTTTGGCGCGCAGCAGCTGATGACGGTGTTGATCATTACGCTTCTGATCAACGGCTTCATGGCTCTTTGTATGGTCATTTGGAAAAGACGTATCGGACAAACGCTGCACAACCTGGGCCAAATGACCGCGGCATTCTTTTCACTGCATTTGCCCGGCCCCGAGCTGACTCTCGAGAATCCGGAGGCGATCAAAGTCCCCTTCGGCGTGGCGGCAGCAATTGCCGTTCTGCTTTATACTTCGAGCCAGCCATGGGGGCCGTTTTGATGGCATGAACTCCGCTTCTTCAACTGGGGCAGGACGTGGAGCGGGCTCCTCTCCCGCCCTCGAATGCTCGGGCCGATTCACCTGCTTGTGGGGGAGCGCAGGGGCCGAGATAGTCGAAGCGGCCGTGGTCTTGCCGGTCCTGTTTCTGTTACTGTTTTCCATCTTCTGGTTTGGGCGCGCTTTCAGCATTTCCGGAAGCATCAATCACGCCGCCCGCGAGGGGGCACGCATTGCCGCGGTTCCTGCCTGCGCCAGCTGCAGCCCTACCCCTACTACTTGCCTCTGGCCGGGGAGTGCGCTGCCTTGCGATCAAGCGGTCGTTGACACGGTGAACAATGCCTTGATCGCTGCGCACGTGGATAGCACCATAGCGAGGCCTTACTCTCCTAATCCTGCGCCGCAGGCTTGCCCAGGCGCAGTTCCGGCAGGGGTTTGTGTCCTAGCGGGTGGCACCGCCCCGACTCACGAGATCAATATCTGTCGCAATGTCGTGCTGAACCAGGGCAGCACATCGCCTCCGGTTTGCGGGGTGATCGTCAGCTTCCAGTATGCGTATCCGCTGACGCGTCCATTTAGCAGTCAGACCATCGATCTGAAGGCCCAAGTGGAAATGCGGGGAGAAGATTGATGCGACATCGCGGCACATCCCTGGCCGCTGGCGACGACCGCGGTTCTCAGATCATGGAGTTCGCGATCACAGTCCCACTCCTGGTCGTACTGGTCGTAGGTATTTACGATTTTGCGCAAGCTTTCAACACGAAGGAGAAACTCAACTTTGCGGTCAAAGATGGGGCGCGATTCGGCGCAGCTCAACCAACCAGCGATCTGAGCCAATCCATTCCTCTTTCAGTCACGGCCATTCGCGACCTGGTAGATGCCGATCTGATCGCGGAAGGCATTGACGACTGCGGATTGGGTAACATTCAATCAGTGGCTGGCACTCTCACTTGGACAGCGACAGGAAATTGCTTTAGCCAAAACAATCCCAACAGTCCCGATTTCACGCTCACCATTGATCGTGGTTTTACAGTTCCTCCGGCATCGAATACATCCGAGCCTTGGCTGATTTCAACTCACGTCAAAATCACCTATCCCTACAAGTGGCATTTCCAGAGCGTGATCACATTGGTGTCTCCAGGCGCCAATTTTGTCGGAACCACCGCGCTCACAACCGACGCAGTTGCTACTAATCAGGACTGAAATGAAGCCGCGTCTCGATATGCGAACACGTGTCTCGGGCAACCAGCGGGGTCAGACGCTCATTTTGGTTGCGGTCTCGCTGCTAAGCCTGTTGGGCATCGCCGCCCTGGCAATTGACATGACAACTCTGTACGTCTCCAAGGCTGAGATTCAACACGCGGCCGATGCTGCCGCCCTAGCTGGCGCCAAAGCATTGGTGGATTCCGGAGTTACCTCTGATCCTTCCAATGCCTCATTGCAGGGCGTTGCTCAGACCATGGCCCAGGACTATGTCACCGCGGTTGTAGCGCAGAACAAAGTTGCAGGATCTCCGCCGCAGTTGGCGGGCAACTCCCCCGTGATCAATGTCAACGCCGTGCCGAACGCCCTTGGTAATCCGCAAGTTACGGTCACGTTGCAACGCACCGACCTTCCACTATTCTTCGCAAGGATTTGGGGCAGCTCTTCCGCATCAGTGAGCGCGACGGCAGTCGCTGAAGCTTACAATCCTGCGTTTTCGCAATCGAACACTGGCTCGTTCATGCCTTCGGCGCCCAAGTGTGTGAAGCCATTCCTGGTGCCGAACAATGATCCGAACCCAAGCCAGGCAGGCGCAACATTCGTGGATCCGTCGAGCGGCGCCGTCAATGGCAGCGCAACTTCCTTTGTAGGAGAAGCCATCACGCTGACTCCGGCCTGCATCAATCGTGGAGGGCCAAACGCGTGCAATTTGCCGCCCTTCAGCCGCGGCTCTTCGCAAAGCCTTCCGCCCTCGCCGGGTCAATATTTGCCCTTACTGGTGCCTGACAGCCATCGGTACTGTCCCAGTCCCTCGACGCCAGGATGTTCAGGAGGCGGAACAGACTTCGAGAAGAGTACCCGGTGTTGCGATGGAATTCCGCTTAATTTTCTTCAATGCGGCGGATCCACCACTCGTGCGACTTGGGACCAGGGTACGAATCCGGGGGGTGGAAGCGGCCCCGCGAAGCAGGGTCTGCAATGCCTCATCCATACGACAAGTCAAGGCCCGCCCGCCGCCAATGCCACGCAGGACACGCTGTTCATTCCAGGAGCTCCTCCTAATCCTGGACAAATGCAAATCCAGGCAGGCGATTACAGCCATTCTCGCTATAACGTTCCTATCGGGACGTTGATAAGCACGAGCGATTCGATCATCACCGTACCACTTTTTGAAAACAATCCCGCAGTTCCTATGCCACCCGATGTAAACATCGTCGGCTTCTTGCAGTTGTTCGTTGATTACGTCGGGCCTACCGGAGATCTACACGCTCATATTCTGAATGTATCCGGATGTGGCAACAGCGGATCCGGAACGGTGGCTACCGGCGGTGGTGTTTCGGCTATTCCGGTGCGATTGATTCACAACTGAAGGCGGACGCAGCGTTCTAGATCGAGCTCGGTGGCACCTCGATCACAGGCGCGTTTGCCGGAGGCTGCTGTGGCTGTGCATTGTTATCATCGGGCGGCGGAGGGACAGGTTCGGGGTTCTGCGGTTCCGTATTTTCAGCGGTTGACGGGCTGTACGGCGGGGGGACGAAACGTGCTGGCTCGACCGGCCCTCCAGAATTGCGACTCAGGATCACGCTGCGCAACGTATTCGGATCCGATTCGGATCCCACAAGAACAAAGTTCAGACCTGAACCGTTGAGCAGGTCTCCGAGGACCTCTTCGGCTGGACCCGGTCCGAAATCGGCGGCGACCCGCTCCTGTTCAGTACCTGATGGAATGGCCATTTCAGCGCCTGTCTGTTTTTGGACTTGGAACAGGACTTCAGAGAGCGTCGCGCCGTTGGCGTGAATCGTAAGCAAGCCGTTCGTGAACTGCACGCTCAGGGCACGAGTGCCGGCTGCCGAATTCTGCTTGGCTGAGCTTTTCTTCACACTGAATGGGCCAGCTTGATTAGACCTCGGTGATACTTTGGCTGAAACCCATCCGATGGTGGGCTGCGTGTCCCCGGCAATCTCGGGATCGGCTCCCAGGCTTACCAATAACCCAGACGCATCGGGAGCAACGCGATACCACTGCGGCCGATTCAAGTCCACAACGATTCTTGTGACTGGCGGTACGGTCGAGAACAAACTCACGCGGATTCCCTTCGCCTCACCACCGTGGATGGCCGTGCCATGCAGACCCGGTCCCGGAAGTGCATTCGGGATATCGATGACCAGCCGCTCCGGATCAGAAACAATGTGTGTCCGTGGTACGACAGCTGCGCTGATCTGAATTTGGAACTGCAGGGGGTTGTTGCTCAACACCGATATTTTTCCAACTGAAGACGAACGCCCTGTCTGCGCCTGAGAGGAGGAGTAGACACACAGCGCAAAAACGCAAATTCCGCGAAGATACTTCAGCGATTTCATGGGCTTGAGCGGAATTCTAGCATGCACTTTGGTACTAGTACCTTGTGCGGAACCAATGCAGATTCCCTTTGTGAATTTACTGCCTCTTTTGGCGCAGCCTAGCGAAGACAGCAGCCGCTCCAGAGAGCACTAGAACTATGGTTCCAGGCTCCGGCACCGTCAGTGGCGGGGGTGGCGGAGGCGGAGGAGGACTGCAATTGTTGTTTGTCGTGACTGTACAACCGCCAGAAGTAGGTGTTGTCGGTGCTCCGATTGGGAGAGGCACAAAACCGCTTGGAGGCCCACCGCCACCGGCAAACGCTCCTCCTGCGGAAGGTCCAAGCGGCATACCTGGATCCAGGCTCACCAGGTTGGAACCGGAGGATGGAAAGGCCTCAATTCCGCTCGCCACCGCGTCTGGACGATCCAACTCTGCGAGCAGTGGCTCTTCCGGCGAAGTATTCTCTTGGGGCAGAACCGATACCTGATTGCCGCACCGTGTACGGGCTGTAATCCGGCCGTCGGTGAGCAACTTTTCTCCCTTGTGTAGACTGGCTTGCTTGCGCGTCCAGTAAACCTTGTTGCCGCGGCGGTAGGAGAGGTAAACCAGCTGCGGTTCATTGACTTCAATTACACGCGCACGGTTGTAGTTAAATCCGGCATAATGGGTCGCCACGGTTTCGTCGTGAGCAGCGGTCTCCCGCAGCTCATCTCCCGAGGTCACGCCTCCGGGAATCACTGAATACGGGTAAACCAGACGGCGATTGTGCGCGCGTATCTCCCCAGGATGAGGGCCTGCAAGCGCTGAAAAGCTCAGTGTAATAGCCTGTGGAGGGTGGTCCAGTTGGTATGCGTAGCCGCGACTGCCATTGGCAATCCAGCGGAGACCAGCAACGCAGATACCTACCAACACCAGGAAGGCCAGGCCGCGAACAACGGCACCAGCCAACTCTGCACTTCTCTTGACCCGACGGCTTCTAGTCCGGTGACGCGAATACTTCAAATCGCTCTCCTAACAAGCACACTTCAGCCCCAAAAAAGTGGGAGGGGAGAGATACAACTTTTGACGCAGTTGCCGTACCACACTGCAAGCACGGAGGCGAGCCCGTAAGTACATGAAATCTTTGAAGATGAGGCACCTGCTATTGAGGCCGATGCTAGCAGAGTATGAAAAATCTTGCACAACAATAATCTGTTGATAAGCTGGGTTCCTTTGGCGCTCCCATTGGACTGAAGAGGCATAAAATCCAGCAACTTAGAGGAATTCTTGTCCTGTGAATATCAGGGCCTCCAATTCGATCGGCCTGGTCTACGCAATGGCACTGCACAGGGTATATTGAACCCCATGAAACAACCGCCAAATCGTTCGGCAAAGCCGGCGGCACGAACCGCCATTGCGATCATGGCAGCCGGCAAGGGTACACGGCTCAAGTCAAAGCATCCGAAGGTCCTGCATGAAGTCGGCGGGAAGCCGCTGTTGGCGCATGTGATCGCGGCAGCCCAGCAGGTAATCCCGGCAAAGGACATCTACGTGATCGTTGGACACGAAGCCGATCGCGTTCGTCAGGCCGTCCAGGACGCGGGGGTGGGATTTGTATTGCAGGAGCCACAACGCGGGACTGGCCACGCGCTGATGTCTGCGGGCAAAGCGCTGGCGGATTATGACCAGGTCATCGTGCTTTCCGGTGACGCGCCTTTGATTACTCCCGAGACGATCCAGAAATTGCGCGACTTTCATCAGCACAGGAAAGCTGCGATGACTATTCTGAGCGCGCAGCTTGAAAGTCCGACGGGCTACGGCAGAGTTATCCGCAAAGCGGCGGGAAGCGACGAAGTCAGGACCATCGTGGAGGAAAAGTCGTGCACGCCGGAACAGCGGAAGATTCGCGAAATTAATTCCGGCTTCTACGCTTTTTCCCTCAAGCCACTGCTCGCCAACATAGAACGCTTGAAGACCAACAATCCGCATGGCGAGTACTACCTGACGGATATGGCCCAAGTCCTGCGCGAAGCCAAAGAGCGGGTTGTGGCAATCAAAACCGGCAACGCTTCTGAAATCCTTGGGAGCAATACCCGGGCGGAACTTGCAGATCTCGATCAGAAGGTGCGCCGGAACAAATGTCTGAAGCTGATGGCCGAGGGCGTGACCATTTTTTATCCGGAGAGCTGCGTGATTGATGCTGAGGTCGAAGTCGAGCCGGACACGGTCATCGAGCCGTTCGTACAATTGCTGGGACACACGCGCATTGGCGCCGATTGCCGCATCAGGTCATATTCGGTGATCCATAATTCGCAAATCGGCGAGAGCGTGCTCGTCCGCCCCGGTTGTGTGCTCGACGACGCACGAGTCGCGAGTGGCGCGGTGCTCGGCCCGTATTCACACTTGCGCCCAGGCAGCGAAATCGGCGAAGGTGCGCACGTCGGTAATTTTGTCGAAACCAAGAAAGTCCGACTGGGCAAGAGATCGAAAGCGAACCATCTCACTTATCTTGGCGACGCCGAAATCGGCGAGGACGTGAACATTGGCGCCGGCACCATTACCTGCAATTACGACGGCGTCCACAAGCATAAAACCGTGATTCAAGACGGAGTTTTCGTGGGCAGCGATTCCACCCTGGTCGCGCCGGTTAAGCTCGGCAAGGGTGCGTATGTGGGTGCAGCTTCCTGCATCACCGATGACGTTCCTGAGAATTCGCTGGCGCTAGGACGGGCAAAGCAGATCGTGAAAGAAGGCTGGGCAAAGAAGAAAAGAGAGTCGCGTTGAGATGCATCTCTGTGGACCTCTGTGGTTAGCGATGCTTTTAACCGCCGGGGACAGGGAGGCCGAACTTTGGTCAATCGCGGACCTTAACGCGACACTGCCGCAAACAAGCTCGTGTGGATCAATGACTGAAACTGCTTGTCATCAGCCTTGAAATGCATTTGCAGCTTTGAGCTGTCCGAGTTCACAGAAACATCTTCGAGCGCCGCCTTCTCTACCGAGCTCGCGGTCATTTTTCTGTAGAGCACACCCGCTTTCACCAAGGAAGACAGGGTAGCCGCAGTCACCGTGTCAGAAGTGATTACATCGAGATCAAAATTCACGCCGTTTGAGAAATTCATGGTGTAGCGCGAGCCCAGAATCCGTTTCTTGATGGTGTCGTAATCCGCCAGCCGCGAGGCATCTCCCAAAGCCGATAGCAGCATATTCTGTGTGCCCTTCTGGTCGAGGATGCTCCACACCGCGCCCGACTCAACATCTCCGATCAGGTTCGCGATATCCGGATTGGAGTCGAGTGTCTGAACATAGCCGTCTCGCGCGTCCAGCGAGCCGCGCAGTGCCGGCCCATCGCCGAACAGCAATGTAGTTTCGTCCAGAAAAGTCATCTCCATGCCGCCGGACATAGGATAGATATCGGCATCGTGATACTTCACCGGCTTTATTTTCTTAAGCCGGAGTTTGCGCAACACAGTCTTGTTGGCAAACACGCCTTGTGCGGCCCCAACCACCTCCAGCCCTTGCTTGGGATGGCGATAGGAAATGAAGGTTAACTGGTCCACATCGCGGTCAGGATCGATGCCAGCGCCTTTGAGGGCGGTTTCGAATTGCTTGAGATTTTCCGGCAATACTTGCTCTTTGAGCTGCTGCGCCGTGTCCGAGTTCTTCAGAGCGCGGTAGTCCACGCAGATGATCTGCTGCACCTCAGCCGGAATCGCAGGGCGTATTGAGGAGCCAAGCGGCGCACCGAACGCGGCAGTGGCTAAGACAGCGATGCAGAGAAAGCTCAGGATCTTGCGCGGGACCTTGTTCATAATCAACCTCGGGGACAATACTTTGGATGCGGGGCGGATTCCAGCAGTCACCCCGGTGTAGGCCCATTGTAGTCGAATTGGGTCAAGATCAGTGTGATGACGGAGGTACGTGAGGCGTCGCTAGGCTGAGGATTTAGGTTTTCAGGGCCTCAGCACGATGGCGCACCTGCGATGCAAAATCAGCATCCTTCAGTGACTCTAGGTTGATTTCCACATTGGCCAGAGCACCCTGGATTGCCGCGCGCGCCAAGGCAGCCGCCGTTACCAGATCGGACTTCATGTTGGAATTCGTAATCGGGCGCAGCTCGTCCGTGATTCGCAGCACTTCCCTTGCTCGCTCCGCAACGCTTAAAGGAACACTGGTTGCCTGCTTCAGCGCGGCCTCGATCATGCCATCCGCGGCAGCAGACTCTCGCGATTTCTTGTACGCCGCCATCACCGACATATACGACTCCGCGTCGGCATCAATCGAGGCCTTCAGCTCTTCTCGAAGTTGCGAGAGGCGCGAAATAGCCTCGCTTAACTGGCGTTCGTATTGCGCGTACGCCTTTTTCCCCCGCGACATGGAGGCGACCATCGCCGCTAGTCCCGCAGCCATCGCGCCACTGGCTGCTGCGGCGCTACCTCCGCCAGGGGTGGCGGTTGGCGCGGCAAGCTGCTCGATGAACGGTTCAACTCCGGCGCGCAGTCCTCCAACAGCCACCTTCCCGCCCATCACTGCACTCAATCGATTTTCGAGGATCAACGATGAGTCGAAGTTCTCCACCTGCAGAAACCACTCTGCTGCCTGCTCCATTGCTTTCTTAGGAATCAAGCCTACGATCTCGCTGCTCGCAGGTACCATGCCATATCTCTCCGCCTCGCTCCGTACCATCTCGAACACGCGGTGGATCGGCGTCTGCTCGAAGTCCGTCAAATTCATTGAGACCTGCGCTTGTCCGCGCACCAGAAAACCCGCAGCCTTGACGTAGCGCAGTCCACCACTCGAGGAGCGCACCGCCTTCGCAACTTTCTTCGCGATATCAACCTCCGGCGTATTCAGAAAAATGTTGTAAGCGATTAAAAACTTTCTCGCGCCCACGACACAGGCCCCTGCAGTCGGGTGAACCCTGGGCTCGCCAAAGTCCGGCCGGCGCGCCGGATTGGTCGCAATCTCGTCCCGGATCACTTCGAACTGGCCGCGCCGGATGTTTTCGAGGTTCTGCCGTTCTGGTGAGGTCGCGGCTGCTTCGTACAGGTACACCGGAATTTGATAGCGCTTCCAGATTTCCTCGCCCACATCCCGGGCCACGGCAACGCAGTCTTCAACGGTCACGCCTTCAATAGGAATAAACGGCACCACGTCGGCTGCGCCCAACCGTGGATGCGCTCCCCGGTGCTGATTCAGATCAATCAGCTCAGCCGCCTTGCCCACCCCGCGAATCGCGGCTTCCTGGATAGCCTTGCGCTCACCCACAAGCGTAATTACGCAGCGGTTGTGGTCGGCATCCATCTCGCGATCGAGCAGATAGACGCCGTCCATTTTCATAGCTTCAACAATCGCATCGACTTTGGATTTGTCCCTTCCTTCTGAAAAATTTGGGACACACTCCACCAGAGTTTGCATAAACGAGAAGCATATCCGGCTATAAACCCGGCTGCAACAAGGCTGATCGCCCTTGGGGGATAAGTCCTCTCCTCTGTGTAACCCCTCTGTGGTTAAGTTCGTGCTTCTTTTAACCACAGTGGGCACAGAGGTACACAGAGGAAACTGCTCGATTGTCCAGGACTGCCGCCAAACCAACCAAACCACCAGAAGCTTGCCGATATCTCCGCAGAACGTTAACCTTGAGAGAAACATACGCAAAAGGAGCGGTTATGAAGCGGCACCGGTTTCACCCCGAAACTGAATCGGTCCACGGCGGCAAGCATCTCGAAAAACGTAACGCCCCAATGGCGCAGCCGATCTACCAGACGTCGACCTTCCAAGTGACGGATTCGGAGCAGCAGCTCCGTGCCACCGGCACCGATATGTTCTACACGCGTTATGGGAATCCGACCCACACCGCGGTCGAGTCCGCAATTGCCGAACTGGAAGGCGCGGATGCCGCGCTGCTGTTCGCATCTGGCATGTGCGCAATTACTACCAGCATTCTGTCGCTGGTGAAGAACGGAAACCACATTGTTGCGCAACGTGACATTTACGGCGGGGTAACGAAGTTTCTATCAACCTGGCTGCCAAAGCTAGGCATTGAGACCACTTTCGTAGACACGGTCGACTATGAGCAACACGCGCGCGCGATCCGCCCGAATACCAAGCTGCTCTATCTTGAGTCGCCGACCAATCCCACGTTGCGAGTAGTTGATTTGCGGAAAGCGGTGGCTCTGGCCCGCCAGCACCAGCTCATTACGATGATTGACAGCACTTTTGCCACTCCGATCAACCAGCGTCCCACGGAATTCGGGATTGACGTCGTGCTGCACGCGGGTACGAAGTACCTGGGTGGGCATACTGACTTGATTTGCGGCGTCGCTGCTGGACGCCAGGACCTGATCGACAAGATTCATGAAACGCGCACCACGCTTGGCGGCGTTATGGATCCACATGCTGCGTTCCTCTTGCTCCGCGGAATCAAGACTCTCGCGCTCCGAGTCGAACGGCAGAACGAGAGCGCTCTGCGAGTTGCGGAATTTCTGGCGCAACATCCCAAAGTGCGGTCAGTGAACTATCCGTTTCTGCAGGGCCATCCGCAACGCGCGCTTGCCATCGAGCAGATGAAAGGCGGAGGTGGTGTCCTTAGCTTTGAGGTCGACGGCACCGCCGAAGATGCCAAACGCCTGAGTGAAGCCCTGCGACTATTTACTCTGGCTCCCAGCTTGGGCGGCGTGGAATCTCTGGTCTCGATACCCGTGCTTACATCTCACGCCATGATCTCAGCGGAACAGCGGCAGAAAATGGGCGTGACTGAGCAACTGATTCGCATTTCCGTGGGTATCGAGAACACCGGCGATCTGATTGCCGACCTAGAGCAGGCACTGACGGTCGTGACTCCTGCGCCGCAGCACGTTGCAGTCGGATAATTCAAAGATGCCGACTGGCGCTGCGATCATCGGGCTCGGCTTCGTTGGCAAAGCTCACCTCGAAGCTTTGCGGCGGCTGGGCATTCCGGTGCGGGGAATTCTCGGGAGCTCTCCCGAACGCACCCGAGAAGCTGTTCGCGAACTCAAGATCGAACGCGGGTACTCTTCCCTGGACGAACTTACCAGCGATTCCAGCGTGACCGCAGTTCACATCTGCACACCCAATCACCTGCATCACGATCAGGCGAACGCCGCAATGGAAGCGGGTAAGCACGTCATGTGCGAAAAGCCGCTCGCCATGGATACCCGGCAGAGCCAGTCGCTGATTGATCTGGCGCGCAAACAGAAATTGGTCGGTGCCGTCACCTACAACCTGCGTTATTACCCACTCTGTCAGGAGGCTCGTGCGATCGTACAGCGAGGAGTCATTGGCGAACCGCGGCTGATCCACGGCAGTTTCTTGCAAGACTGGCTGCTTTATCCGTCGGACTGGAACTGGCGCCTGCAATCGGAATTGGGAGGCGAGTTGCGCGCAGTCGCAGATATCGGGACCCACTGGCTGGATCTGCTGACGTGGATTACGGGCAGGAAGATCGCCGAGGTCTGTGCCGATCTGGCCACCGCTGTTCCAGTTAGAGAACGTCCGCGCGGCCGGGTACAGACATTTCAGGCGAGTGCAGGTGAGTCTGAGGATTTCAAAGTCACAACCGATGATTACGCTTCTATCCTTTTGCATTTCGATGGATCTGCTCGTGGCGTGGTCACAGTTTCCCAGATCAGCGCTGGACGTAAGACACGCTTGTGGTTTGAAGTGGACGGCTCAGAAGGTTCGCTGGCGTGGAATTCGGAATCTCCAAACACTCTTTGGATCGGCCACCGGCGCGAACCAAACCAGGAGCTGATTAAAGATCCGTCGCTGATGACTCCTGAAACGCGCGGATACGCAGCGTATCCTGGAGGCCATGCCGAAGGCTATCCTGACACTTTCGTGCAACTGTTCAAGGATTATTATGCCTATCTCGACGCAGGCGACTTCTCCAAGCCGCGTACTTTCCCCACTTTCGAAACTGGACACGAAGAGATGCAATTATGCGAAGCGATCGCCCAGAGTTCAAAAGAGCGGCGATGGGTGAAGCTGGCTTAGTAATTTTGTTACACTGGCCTGGGTCCCCAGCCCACTTCATGCAGAGCTGAGTCAGCCCACCGGCTCTCGAGGAGGTCCCATCATGAAGCGTGCCCTGAAGTGGATTGCCATCGTCGTCGCAGTTCTCGTCGCCATCGTTCTAGTGCTTCCCTTTCTGATCAACGTAAATGCCTTCCGGCCGCGGATCGAATCCGAGCTAACTGACGCGCTGGGAAGAAAGGTCACGGTGGGGAATCTCAGCCTGTCGATTCTTTCCGGTAGTCTTGCGGCGGACGACATCGCCATCGCCGATGACCCGTCGTTCAGCAAAGCGCCCTTCATTCGGGCAAAGGCGCTCAATGTCGGCGTCGAAATGATGCCTCTGATCTTGTCTAGGACACTTCACGTGACCAACCTGACCTTGTCTGGACCACAGGTAGCCTTGCTTCGTGCTCCTTCGGGCCGGTGGAATTTTTCAACGCTGGGAAGCGCCAGTCCGGCAAAGAAAAGCGGAGCGCTCCCCGCTGTCGAACCTGGCCAGGGTGGCAAGCAACCGACCGCCAGTCCGAATGATGCTGCGAATCCGCACTCCGAACAATCCATCGAGCAAAACCTTTCTGTCGGGAAACTCAGCATCAAAGACGGCCAAATTTCAATTGCAGACACGAATGCTCCAGCGAAGGCGCACCTTTACCGAAACGTCGACTTCACCGTCAAAGATTTCTCGTTCGTCTCAAACTTCCCCTTTACCATGACAGCCGACCTGCCAGGCGGCGGGACGGTAAAGCTCGACGGCACCGCCGGCCCCATCAATTCCACGGACGCTTCTCTGACCCAGTTTCAAGCCAAACTGGAAGTGAAGAAGCTGGATCTGGCGGCATCAGGCTTCATCGATCAAAGCTCCGGCTTTGCCGGGCTCGCAAATTTCGATGGCACTGTGAGCTCTGACGGAAATCAGGCCCGTAGCAACGGAAATGCAACCGCTGACAAATTGAAGCTCTCTCCCAAAGGAACGCCGGCACAACGCACCATCAGCATGAAATATTCGACAGCGTACGAATTGCAGAAACAGACTGGTCAGCTCAATGGAGATGTCTCCGTAGGCAAGGCCGTTGCAAAGTTGGGCGGCAGCTACGATCTGCGGGGGGAGTCGCCGGTGTTGAATCTGAAGCTGAACGCCGACAACATGCCGGTGGACGATCTTGAAACCTTACTGCCGGCGCTCGGGGTCACCCTGCCAAAAGGCTCGTCGCTGCAAGGCGGAACTCTCTCTGCGGATCTGGCAATAAACGGTCCAGTGGCCAAAATGGTCATTGTCGGCCCAGTGAAGCTCGTGAACACGAAACTCTCTGGCTTTGATATGGGATCAAAGTTGTCGGCTATATCTGCTCTTGGCGGCGCCAAGACCGGGCCGGACACCAGCATCCAGAACTTTAGCTCCAACGTGCATGTTGCACCCAGCGGCATCCAGACCGAGAACATCAATCTGGTGATTCCGGCGATCGGCACTCTGACCGGCAGCGGAACCGTCAGCCCGCAAAATGCTCTGGATTACAAAATGACAGCCAGCATTAGCGGCAGTGTAGCGACCGGACTCTCGCAGTTGGCAGGCGGGAGCGGCAAAGGAGCGAGCGTCCCTTTCTTTATCCAAGGCACGGCCTCCGACCCGAAGTTCGTGCCTGACGTGAAAGGAATGCTCGGCAGCCAGTTGGGTAACCGGCTTGGCGGGCAGGTGCCTGGAGGACAAAATGCCAAGGGAGTTGTGAACTCGCTCACCGGGCTTTTCGGGAAGAAAAAAACGAAGTAGCTTTTTCTACTTCAGCGAAAGGAACGCCACCCCATAGCCGTCAACGGTCACCTTGATCGGTGAGCTGGGCGAAATCGATGCTGCAGGGCCTGGTCCATTGATCGCACTCGTGGTCGAGTCAATGGTGAAGAGCGATGCAGTCGTGAACGGCCCCAGGGCGCTTACGTCCACGGAGACGTTGGCGGTGAGGCCGTCTCCATTATTATCCGAAGCAGAAGCAACGGCATGGTTTGAGATCATGATGACCGCGCTTCCGTCGGTGTTCAGAATCGGCAGCACCTCGACTTCTGCGTTGTCCGTATGGCTGAATTGCAGTACCTGCTGGCCCGAACCTGCAGGAAACGTTTTGCCCAGCCAGTAATCCACCCAATAGCTGAGCTGCGTCTGGCCAGTGTTGTAATCCACCTCACCGAACTGCGCATCGGCGTCAAAGTCCCACTGATAGAGAGCACGGGCTCCTGCTTTGCCAACTTGTGAAAACACGTAAGGCCGCCATGCCGCAAAAAATGCGCTTGAACCCCGCAGATCGGTAACAAACGGTAGACCCGTACACGCGCTGATGCCGCCGCCTTTATCGAAGTCGGCGTTCACATTGTTCTCCGTAATCCAGACTGGAACAGTGGCCAGAGCTTGGTTGGCCGCAAGTGAGCCATAGATCATCTGTACGCTCGTCGCAAATCCCGGCACAGTGGCAAAAACCTGGGCGTCGGTGTCTCTCTGGTTGCACGAAGAATAGTAGTGTGAGGCGACCGCGTCCACCTGTTGGGTCACATTACTGGCGAAAACCGGAACCCAGTTTTCAGAACTGCAGCACATTTCGAGCGCGACGAACTTTATGGTACTGTCCACAGCCTGCATCGCCGGCACGAGAGCGTTGTACATCTGCGTGTATTCGGTAGCATCCAGATTGTTATTGAGGCTCGGTTCGTTGTATATGCCCCACCATGTGATCTTGTCGGTTGGATAAGACGGGGAAACCAGCAAGGAACCGCCTGATGGAGTGAAACCACCCGTGTTGTAGTAGCGAACCAGGTTTTGTGCATATGCCGCGAACTGCGTGTAGTTGGGATCGTTAAACGAACTGCTGTTATCGGTGATGGCGTCCAGGGTCGTGAAATCCCAGGCGGTTGAGCTCGTTCCCTCGGCGCCCTGCGGCACGCCATGCGAGATCCCTTGTAGCCGAATGTGATGCGGAACCAAAGCACCCAGTGGAGTTGTGGCACTGGGAAAATTCGTAAAGAACTGATAGTCCCACTCCGCCGGCTGAAACGAGGTTGACATCGCCACATCGAACGGGCTGGTGCCGCCGGTGGGGCTGTTCACGGTGACTGTGGCACTCACCGTTGGCGGAGGCGGCGGGGGTGGGGGCGGAGGGTTTGTGCTAGCCATGCTGCCGCCGCCGCAGGCAGTCAGGGTCACAAGGAATACCGCCAGGACCGCCAAGACGAGCTTATTCATAGTTGCGGTATTTTAGTGAATCTGAGCAGGCCAGAGTAGAGCTAAACATATCCGAGGCCGGCCAGCCGATCGTGAATAATCTGCTCGTCGGCGGAGCCGCCACCTGAAGACTTCTTTTCCATTCCGGCTACCAGTGACCGGCCTTGCATGCTTTCCGGGATCTCGTATCCGGCGAGATCGAGAAGGGTTGGTGCAATATCCAGTAAGCGCGCGCCTTCGTACTCTCCACTCAACGGGCAGTTCGGCGCCGCCAAAATAAACATTCCGTACTGCGCATGATTGCAGCCGTCCGGGCCGGTGTCGTTCTCTTGAACATGGATTGCGGAATGGCCGACGGTGCCGATCGACCGCCAGTAAAGCCCTCCGAAATGAACAACGAGATCAGGCGCAATATTGCGAACACTCTTGTAAAGCTCTTTCGGCTTGAACACAAGTGAGTTGAGCGGCTGCCCCCTGTCGTCGGTCAAGGCTTCCAGCCTGATTTTCATTTCATCCTGGAACTTCGCGTAATTAGGGGCCGGAATCACTCCCTGAGGTTCCCTGCCCTGAACGTTGAAGAAAACGCGGGCGTAGTATCCGCCCTCGCTCCACACGCGGGTCTTACTCCAATCCACATTCAGCTTGTCAAAAGGCGTGAGGGTGGCTGGATATTCATTCAGCACCAGCAGACCTTCACGAATCAGCCATTCGTTGATTGCGATTCCGCCGTCGAGCCTCTGCGCTCCATGATCGGAAACAACCAGAACCACTGTGTGTTGATCGAGTAATTCCAGGGCCTTCCCGATTTGCTCGTCGAGCCAGAAATAGTATTCAGGGATGGCATTCTGGTAAGGATTGCCTGGCTGGAACTGCACGTGCTTCTCATCGAAATAATTCCAGAACCCATGATGCATTCGGTCGAGTCCGATATCCACGAAATGGAAGTAGTCCCACGGCTGCTCTTTCAGCAGCCAGTGCACGACCTTCCATTGCTTCTGGCTCATGCGGAAGATTTCTTCTTTAAGCCAGTCTTTGCGATCGGTGCGGAAATTCTTCACGTCCACCGGATACTCGCCGACAAGTTCGTTGATCTTCGTTTTGAAACTGGCCGGATGGGTGAACTCGTTCTTCACCGTGTCGGGCGTGAGGAAGCATCCAATGCTGATGCCGTTGATGCGGCGTGGAGGATAATTTGGCGGAACTCCGACGATGATCGAACGCTTCCCTTCTCTGGCCAACTGGTCCCAGATCGCGAGCGCTTTGATCGACGCGGAATTGGCGAAGCCTAGCTTGTCGTAGGAATGATCGGCGCGATTACGAAAGCCGTATACGCCAAGTGAGCCGGGGTCTTGACTGGTACACATGCACATCCATGCCGGAACGGTAATGGGCGGAATCACACTTTCGAGGCGACCGTAAACACCGAGATCCATGAGTCGCCGCAAATTCACCAGCCGCTCGTCACCGAACACCACTTCCGGCACCGCGCAATCGAGTCCAAGAACACAGATTTTCATTTCAGATTAATGAAGTTCCTTCCATGGATTGCGGAACTGGAACTCCTAGATGATTCAGGATAGTGGGCGCAAGGTCAATGATGTTCGGAGTAAAGTGGTCTAAATTTGGAGACACGGGCGTCCCCGCCCGTGCAGCGCCGGAACTCAGTTTCCGATTCACAAACAAAATCCCCGGCACCGCGTCAGGATCAATAATGTGATCGCCGCTCCACCGGCGCGTGTTGTCCGCGATCAAAGAATTCGCAAATCCCCCCACCGCGCTCTCCCATGAAACGCGAAACCCCGGCTGAAAATTCACGAGCAAATCCGGGGCGTTGGACGCGTAAGGCCCAGAGTAAAGCTCTTCCCTGCGCGAAACGCTTCGCACCGCCGTCCGCTGGGTCGCCGCATCCGGGATTCCCGCCATACCGCTTTGGATCACCTGACGCACCCGTTCGGCCTCGGTCCCTTCTTCCAGAATCCCCTCGCGCTCGCGGCCTTTGAAATTCAGATACACTCCGCCCAGCCCCACCGCATAAGCATAAGTCCGCGACCAATCCACCTCCGCAAAGCCTTCGCCCAAATCTTCGCCGGGCTTACGGCCATCTTTCAGCGCCAGCAGTCCGTTTTGCCACAGCCAACTATTGGTGTCGAAGGCGCGGCGGAAGGTGTTGAAGCCGTGGTCCGAGAGCACAATGAACAGCGTGTTCTCGTCTACTTTGTCGAAAACCGGCGCGAGAAGCCGGTCGCAACGGGCATAATGCTGCTCGATCAATGTCGAAAAGTCGCGAGCCAGGTCTGGCTCATAACCGGGGTGCTCGGGATCGCGAAATCGCCAGAGCATATGCTGCACCCGGTCGGGCGTATCGTACAGCAGAAAGAAAAATCCCTCGGTGAAGCGGTCTAGCTCGAACCGCATCAGACGCTCACGTTCTTCAAGCACGAGCTCGCACTGTGCGAGATAGGCGGCCTCATCCAATCGTCCATTGTTCAGTCCATTGTGGTCCTCTGCCATTCCCAATGTCGAGAAAAGTCCGATCTGGCCAGCCAGGTCTTTCGCGTAATTCGCTGGCGACGAGACCGGAAAAAATGGCGCTGCAGGATCGAAGTTCACGGCAGAGACATAGAACTCAACCTGCGGTTCTGTCTGTCCGACCCCGAGCTGCCGAACGTAGAAGCGCGCGATACCGGTGACGGACTGCAACATAGAAAAGTTGAATTTGAACCGGACCCACTCGCTCCAGGATTTTTCCGCAACTTCGATTCGCGCCGGAGTTCCTCCGGTTTCAATTACCAGGCTGCGTGGTTCCTTTTTCAGCTGCACTCGAATTTCACAGACCGTGTCGCTTGCGGGAGACTGACGCGTGTTGCGCGGCCCGATCACGTGCGTCTTCAGATCAGATCCTGAATCCAGAATGACCACCTGCTCGCTTTCGCGCGCCTGCACATTTCCGTCTTGCGTGTAAAACGTGCCTTTGTTCTGGCTACCTCGCAGGTCCGGAACCCCGACTCCGGCAAGCATCCGGCCGCTCAATTCATCCGGCGGAAATGTGCAAGGACAACGCAGAACCACGCTGGTCACGCCCGCCTGAGAAAGCGGTTGCCACAGCGGCACTCCCTTGCGCTGATTTACCACTTGCGGAGCTGCCAGGATGCTCTTGGGACGCTCAAACCGGCTCAGCGCCGCGTCGGGAAGATAAGTTGCCGGATCGCGCGAAATGAAATCGAAGATGCCATGGCCGCCGGGATTCGTACCAGTCGCGAATGATGACCAGGCAACCGGGGTCTGTGCCGGATACGTTGTCTTGAGCCGCGAATAAGACCCTGACTCCCGAATCCGTGCCAGGTTTGGAAGCTCGCCACGTGCCAGCATGGCGTCAACGATGGCGGGTTCGAGTCCGTCCAACCCAATAACGATCGCCTTTTTGCGCAAAGAATGACCTTAGGAGGGTTTAGTGGGTGGGTCTTGCTGCGTCGCAGTAGGGGTAGCCTTAGAAGAGCGTCCGAACAATTTGAAAACCGCAGCTACTAGCTTGTTCCAGAAGATCAGTAAAACGCCGATAATGCTGGCGATACCCGAGGTGACAGTCATCACCTGGTCTGGGCCGCCGTACAGCGCGATCAGACTAAAATGCATGAAGGCTCCATTGATCGTCGTTCGGTGCAATGATGGCATGATCATCCGGGTTTCCGGCCATCACAATCACAACGCCTTACATATGATTCTACGGGAGTTCTCGCAGGAACGACGACCAAAATCTGTGGCCTCGCACCAGAGGTCACCACAGTTTTGAACACTACAGTTTTGACCATTGCAGTGTTGACCATTGGCGCCCAAGTTGGGAGAAATACTCAGGAGGACATTTCTGGCTTGGATTCAACAACCCGCCACGGTTAAGCCTGGACCAACTTGGGAAAGCGGCTGCGATCAGTGGTTCAGCGCCTATCCGGCTTGGGGCGTCGGATTAGTTCTAGCACTGGGATTCGTGGCGCGCGTCTGGGTCGCGCACGGCACCTTTCTAAATCCAGATGAGTGCCTGCACTTCCAACTGGCGAATCAACCATCGTTCGCCCTGGCGTTCCGGGAGAGTCATCATACGATGCACCCTCCGCTTCTGGTTCTCATTCTTTACTTCTGGCGGGTGCTGGGCACTTCGGAACTTGTACTTCGCTTGCCATCGGCGATCGCGGGCACACTGTTTTCCTGGTTCACATTTCGCTGGCTGACGAATTTGTTTGGAAATGCTACGGGCTGGATTGGCCTGATCTTTGTGACCTTTCTTTCTTCGATGATCGGGCTTTCTGCCGAAGTGCGGCAGTACGCGCTGTTGCTGGTTTTCGCCAGCTGTTGCCTCTATTTACTTGAGCGAGCGCTCGCGGACAATTCCCCGGCGATGATGTTGCTGTTCTCGATTTCGCTCTGCCTGGCGCTGCTCTCACACTACTCTGGGGCGTTGTTCGCAGTGGCCATTGCTGTGTACGCCGTTCTCCGCATGCTGGCCGAACCCCCGGCTCGCGGCACCGTGGTGGTATGGATGGTGGGACAGGCAGGCGCTTTGGCGGTCGCTTTATTTTTGTACTTCACGTACGTAGCAAAGCTGGTGGGCGGGACTGCTGAGGCCTCGCAGGACATTCACCAATGGATGCGCGATATTTATCTGCGCAGGTCGTTCTTTCAACCCGGTCATGACAATCCGCTGTGGTTTATGGTCGTACGCACTGGCTCTGTTTTTCAATTTATTTTCGGCCAGCTCGCCATCGGGGATTTAGCGCTACCTCTGTTCATCGCCGGCTTGGTGCTTCTGGCGCGAGCGAAAACCGCGCCGGGGCCTACGAAGGTTGCTCCGAAATTGCTGGCGCTACTTCTAGTACTTCCCTTCATCGTGAACTGCGGCGCTGCCCTGGCACGGAAATATCCTTACGGCGGGACACGTCACTCGGTGTTTCTGGCAATTTTCGGACTGGCCGGCGTGAGCTTCGTTGTGGCCAGAGCGGTTGGGCAACGGATTGCGCGAGGCGTAGCGCTGGCCTTGATTGTGTGCGCGTTCAGTAATGCCTTTGCTACGCGCCCACCTCTTTACATCAAGCGCACCGATCAGAGCGCAGCTCACATGGATGCTGCGATCCAGATCTTGATGCAACACGCGGGAGAACCAATTTTTGTCGACTATCAAAGTAGCCTGCTGCTCGGCCACTACCTTTGCCGGCAAAAGCCCATCCAACGCATGTGGATAGCCTCAGGTTTCGATGTGTTTGAGTGCGAGGGGCGCCGCGTGATCTCTGTTCACTACCGCGACTGGTCGTTCACACCGGCCTCGTTCCCGCTGCAGTGGGAAGAAGCAGTCCGCACATACAAATTGCCGCAAGGCAGTGGTGTCTGGATTTTTCAGGCTGGTTGGGGTGCCGATCTTGTTCCGAAATTGCAGACAAATTACGCGGAATTTCGCGAGTTGCCGGCGCAATCTTTCGGACGCAACATCACGGTTTTTAAGCTCACGGTCGGCCAGCCCCTGCCCAGTGTTCCCGTCACTCCTGGTCCGGCTCACCAAGAAGAACGAAATAACTAATTCGCCGAAGGTCGGATGAGGACCTTCAACCGCCGGTCGAGGTCCCGCGCCACTGATCTCCCCTCTGGATTATCGACAACGTTGTTCGACTCCGCCGGATCAACCGTCCAGTCATAAAGCTGTGCTCTCCATTTCTTGTGCACAATCAGGTGCCAGCGTGGCGTGATCAGGGAATTCATGTCGCCATCGGTGGCAATCGGTATCTTTCCCTGGGCCCGCTTGTCCGGCGTAAGAATGATGTTGGTCTGCGCCAGCTCGGAGAGAGGATCTGGCCAGCTCGATGTAGTTGCCGGGTTCTTCCAGAGCGCAGTCAAAGGAGGACCGGGGAATGGATTGTTGGCTGAAAGAATGTCCATAATTGTGGCTGGAAGCGCTGCGTTTGATACTGGACGGGCAATCCGCAGACCTTCCGGCACGTGGCTCGGATACCAAATCACCAGCGGAACATGGATTTGTTCCCAATAAAGTGCGGCGCCGTGAAACGTCAGTCCATGTGCGCCCAGCGCCTCACCGTGGTCGGAGGTGATTACCACCAAGGTATTCTTGGCCAAGCCTCGCGACTCCAATTCGCGCATTAGATCCGCAATCGAATCGTCAACGTACTTCAAGCCATCGTCGTAGGCATCAATATCGGTCTTCTTGCTGCCCGATGGCTTGAGATAGGAGTCGGGGCTGCCGTAGGGGTCATGCACATCGAAGTAGTTGAGGACCGCGAGAAAGGGACGTTGGCGGTCACGATCGATCCAACGCAAGGTTTCGCGATTCACTTCGCCGGCACGCTTCCGCACCCGGTGAGCGCCTCCCGCGTCGAACGATCCTTCCGAGTCTTTGTCAAACAGAGAGTCCATTCCCAAATAACGCAGCGCCCGGGTCACTTTACTGTTGTTGCTTCGGTAGAGGTAAAAGCGGGTAAATTCTCTTCCGTAAAGCGTGCGTAGGAAGGCATCCGCCGGCGAGTGGAAATAGTCTTCGAAATGAATAAAACCCCGGCCCAGTCCGACATCTCGCGTGAAAAACGTGCGGTTGGCGGAGAAAGCTCCGGTGCGGTAGCCATTCCGTTGCAGGGCTTCGCCGAGCGTTGGATATCCACGCAGACTGCTCTTACTCCAGCCCAGCCAGGGCATTGGTTGCACGTTCACCATTCCGTGGTCGAACGGGTAGCGGCCCGTCAGGAGTGATGCGTGCGACGGCAGGCTCCAGGAACAGGGAGCAATGGCATTTTCAAACAGCACACCTTGCGCTGCCAGTCGGTCTATTTCCGGGGTTGTGGCGCGGGAGTATCCGTACGAAGAAACGTGGTCCGCCCGCAACGTATCAATCACGATGACCAAGACATTGGGCGATCCTGGCGCAGCGACTGCAAGGTCCGCGGTGGCGACTCGCTCGTGCAGCCACTTGCCGCCCTGAATGCCTGAAAACGTAAGCACGAAAGCGGCAAATATCCACCAGATTGATTTTCTTACGAGGACGGTGGCTGCGGATTCACGTTTCTTGATCCACCGGATGAACGCCGTCGCGATTCCTAACGCCAGCAGCAAGCAGGAGCGACGGTAGAGACGATTGGTGAGCGCCAGCCAGTCGTAAACGGAAAGAAGCGTCAGCAGGAAGACAACCACTCGAAACCCAGGCAAACGCGGAATGAACCGCCCAACCAGCGCGACTGCCGACGCAATCAACAGAAAGAAGACTGTGTCCACCAGCGGAGAAATCCACAGGATTTCGCTGGAAACATGGATTCCCCGGCCCCATTGCTGCCAGTTGATTCTCTGAAAAGCCAGGAGCAGCAGGCCTTCGATCAAACCGGCGACGACTCCAAACCAGAACGCCGTGACCAGAACGCTGAACTTGCGCGGGCTGACGCCGCGATGAGTCACGGACACAGATGGAGAGGCAGTTTCGATTTCAGCCAAGGTTTTGCCGGAGATTCAGATTGGCTTCTATTTTACTGAAGCTTTAGCAGCGGGTCCCCGAAAGACGTTCTCAGAAGCAAACAGTGTACGGCGTCACCTGGCCAGTGGAGAGTTTATTTATGTAAGTAACATTATCGGGGGAGCATAGGTCCCGTCGGCTTGTAACTTTTGGTGCTGCCATTTCACCCACCCATAGGGTTTGGCAACGTGGAACTCTTCTTTGTTTTGGCAGTTCTGCAAATTGCTATCGCAACTGTACTGATAGCTGATCACCAGCGTCTGCAAGTTGGCAGGCAGGTCGCCTCCCAGAGTCTCGGCGTACGGTCCCCAAACCGTATTGACCACTCCCCCAGCGTTTTGGTGGTAAAGGTGTTGCAATCGCTGTGTATCTCATACGTGGAATTCGACGGCGGGATAGTAATTTTCGAGCCGGGGAATCCGCCCTGCGCGATCCTCGGCACCAACGGAAGATTGAAATTCCCAAGCACTGGATCGTGGAACACTTTGTATGTGCTCGGATCGAGCCAGTTCAGCTGGTGACCCACAGGTAAATATAATTATTGTCATAAAGCTGAATGTCCCACGGATAGCCTTTGCCAGTCTTCGTCCAAAAGAAGCGATCGGACAGAACACTTGTATAGATCGGATTCGCAGTGCCCGACATGTGATGGCTCACGGCCAGCGTCGGGTCCATGGTCATCCACGAAAGCATGTCGTAAGTCGCCGGCGTGGTCGGTGGAGTTTGACTCTGTTGCCCTTGCTGACTTCCGCTGGTGCGAGGCGCTGCTGGATTTATGCTTCCACCGCAACCTGCCAAACACACTACTAGCGCGAGCCAACAACGTGCTTCATTTCGACCTCAGATTTTGTGAAAGTTTACTTGCGACGTGCTACTTGGGAAGCACCTTAGCGCGAGACAGATAATAGTTACGAAAGGGATACGTCAGGGTGCGGGGAGCCAGCGCTCGGCAACCCACTGACAGCCGCAGGGGGAACGATCTACTGCGTGACCGTCACTACTAGTGTTCCGGTAGCCGTTCCCGAAGTTGCGGCAGCAGTGATGGTGACTTGACTGAGCGTTCCACCTAACGTCCCAGTTCCCGTGGTGGAATTGGCGGTGCTGATCGCGATGACGGAAGAATCGCTGGAGCTCCAATTTGCACTGGCGCTGGCGGTAAACGTGACTGTCCCGGTGCCCACCGCTGCCGTGCTAATCGTATTGGTTCCAGCTGTGCAACTGTTGCACGTGATTGTAATAGTTTGGGTTTGACCAACCGTGACGCTCGTCGTTCCGCTAATTCCCTTGTAAGTTGCAGTGATGGTCACGGCGCTGCTCGTGGTAGAAACTCCAGTGACCACTCCCGTAGAGCTGAGGTGGACAAAAGTCCCACTCGTATCGCTGCTGGTCCAGGTTGCCAAGCCGGTCAGATTCTTTGTAGTTCCATCATCATAGTTGCCGGTGGCCACCAATGGCTGCGCTTGCCCGACCGCAAGGGACACTGTGCTGGGGGTGATGGTTATGGAGGTGAGGCTCGGGTTGACAAAAAACCCCCTGCAACCAACTCCCGCAACGAACAGGGAAAGAGCTGCCAAACCGGCAACCAGCGACAGCTTCCGCTTGGAACTCAGCATAGTCAAGACCCCTGAACGAACGACATAAGAACCATTACCCAAAAGCAGCTGACAAATTGTAGCAGAGAGATTCGGCCTGCAATCGGCCCCTGTACCAACGTGTGACACAGCGGTCCGACACCACTCCGCTAAGACCAAGAACGAGCCCTTTTCGAGAACTTGCGAGGAAAACACCGGAATGACAGGTGAAGGGTGGAACGGCGGGTCAGTTCGAGGCTTCAGCCACGGGCTAATAGCCAGAGGCTAACTGCTAAGACCTAATTCGCCCGCTTTGCCTTATTGATGCGCTCGTCCACTGGCTTTCGTCCCGCAAAGCCTTCGCTGACTCCGTGCCAATGGGTGATCGCCGTTTCTCCCAGCTTCCAGCAGAGCAGGACGACTTGGCCATCCACTTCGCAAGGGAAATCCAGCAGTCCGATCTCGAGGTCCTTGACCTGCACACCGATGGCGTCAATTTCGGCCATCGCGTCTCTCACGCATTGAATAGCCTTCTCGCGCTCAGCCTTCCTGCGGGCGAGGTGCACCACATTCAGGGACATGCCACCGTTGAGAAAAACCCGGTGAGCCATCTCCTGGAATTCCGCATCCACAGATTCGATCAGTTTTTTTCCATCAATGGAGGTGCGAAGAAGAGATTCCAGCACAGGCAGCAGGTCTTGTGCTTCGTCGAGAGTGAAGGTGCGGGAAGACATAGGGGGTATGTCTCCATTCTAATTCATTCGGGACCATGTGGCGCGGGTGCCCTCACCCGCGAGATGTCTTGCTCCCAAAAGACTAGTCTCCAATCCAACTCGTTCTGGCCTCGATATCCCATTACCACGTTCGCGGGCGAGAGCCTGCCCTGAGCGAAGTCGAAGGGGCGCCCGCGCCACACAATCACTGAATTTCCAACATCCTATCCAGCGCCACTTTTGCCCAATGCTTTACGTCATCGCGAACCTTAATCTGATTGACGACGTTGCCTTCGACCAGGTTCTCCAGCACCCAACACAAATGCTGCGGCGAGATGCGGAACATGGTCGTACACAGGCATCCAGAGTCATCGAGCGTGATGACCTTCTTCCCTTCCGCTACGAACTCTTTGCCCATCCGATTGACGAGATGAATCTCCGTGCCGACTGCGAACATAGTCCCCAATGGCGCCTGACGGATGATCTTCAACAAGCCCTCGGTTGAGCCGATGCCGTCGGCCTTCTGGCAGACTTCCCAGCGGCATTCGGGATGCACAATCACGCGAATCCCGGGATACTTCGCGCGAACACTGTCCACGTGCTCAGGCAAAAAACGTTGGTGCACCGAGCAGTGGCCCTTCCAGAGAATGACTCGCGCTTGCTTCAGCCGCTCAGGATCTAAGCCACCGTTCAGCAGATACGGGTCCCACACAACCATCTCGTTGAGAGGAATGCCGAGTCTGTATCCCGTATTGCGGCCGAGGTGTTGGTCAGGAAGAAAGAGCAGTTTAGGAGTCTTTGCGAAACCCCACTTGAAGGCTCCTGCCGCATTCGACGATGTGCATACCACGCCTGCGCGCTCGCCGCAAAAAGCTTTGATCGCGGCAGTGGAGTTCATATAAGTAATCGGCGTGACCCCGTCGCCTTGATCGGTGGTAATACCGGCGCGGACTAAGTTTTCCCAGCAATCTTCCACCTGGGTAATTTCCGCCATGTCAGCCATGGAGCATCCGGCGTTCAGGTCGGGAAGAATCGTGACTTGTCCTGGCCGGGCAAGAGTGTCGGCGCTCTCGGCCATAAAGTGCACGCCACAAAAGACGATGTACTTCCCGCCAGCGCGCGCGGCTTGTTGCGAGAGCTTGTAGGAATCCCCGCGAAAATCGGCGAAACGGATCACTTCGTCGCGTTGATAGTGATGACCTAGAACCACGCAGTCGCGGCCCAAAACTTGGCGGGCGGCGGCGATGCGCTCGTCCATGGTGTGATCGGGGAGAACGAGATAATTTTCCAGACTGCAAACAGCGGACGCGGTAGCCATTTTGTGTCTCGCCTTCAGCTCCGAAATGCCGCATGTATCGGCAGGCGTCTCACCTGCCCCACAAGCTCACTCCAGAACGGGGATGTTGAAAGCTTCCAGCGGCTCCAGCGGGCTCACTGCCCGTCATCATTGCTTTGAATCAGGGCCCAGTCGCGGGGATGTTGAAGCCGTCTAGTAAATCTTTACTGCTAATACGATGCTCAGCAGCGGCAAACGGTGTCTTTTCTTTTTCAAGCCGCACCATGCCTGAGCAACCTGGGATATTGTGCACCGTTTGCAGGGCAGAGTGCAAGGTTCGTGTGGTTGGGCTCATTGTGGCGCGGGCGCCCTCGTCCGCGAAAAGGTCAACCAGTCAGCAGTCATTTAGGCGCGTCTGGTCTTGCGAAGTTTTGCCCGAAGACTCTCGCGTGCATGCACTCGGAAAAACGTTCGCGGGCGAGGGCGCCCGCTCCACATGGCAAGTGCTCTCACCGTCCCTGCGACGGATCAGAACTGCTTGCACTCTCCACATCAACGTGCAACTTCAGCGCCGGATCTACTCCGGGGGGATAGCAATTTCCGTCTGCGTTGTAATTTGCCGGACACTTTGCCGCGAAGGCCTTTCTCTTCGGAGATTGTGCGAACTGCCACACGTCTGAAAAACTAATCCCGCTCTCAGCAGGCTGCGGAGTCTTCCTCGGAAACACGCATCCTGGCGATGGCGGGCAGACGTCGTTGGTAACGAAATACACGATCTTTCTTCCGGCCGCGTTCTGCTGAATATCTTCTGCTGTGACGACCTTAGTCTTCCCTTCCTTCGCGGGAATGCCCGAGCAATAAACTCCAGCGCGGAAGCCGGCGGCAGTGACGGCGTCCACCCAGGCGTAGATGTAGGCTTTTTGCTCGGGCAGCATGCGCCCGCCTTCTTCAATATCCAAAAAAATAATCGTGCGCGGCGGGAAGCTTTCATGCCGGGCGGATGCAGCCGCCGCCTGACCGTCGGACCCGCCGAGCTCGGCTGGATTGCGCTTCAATTCCTTATAGAGACGGCCATTGAACAGAACCAGAAATCCGAAACCCGCGGACTCCAACACCAGGCGCTTACTTTGCCAGGTATTCGACTGCGCACCCGGCGGGTTATTGAGCCAATATCCCGCAAAGGAAAAGGTCTGACGCAAGAGTTTGAGATTGGAGTTGCCCGGATAGTTATTACGGTCGAAGCCCAGATAGGCCGCGGTTCGTGCGGATTCCTGAGCTGAACTCGATTGAATGAGCGCCAGTGCGATCGAAATGCATAAACCACAAACGACACTAGCGACACAAAGGTTCACGAAGGAACTCCCCAACCGCAAACCTTAACATTGATCAATTTGTCCTGCCTTGGTTTTCCTCGGTGTACCTTAGTGTCCTTCGTGGTTAATGCCTCTGACCTATCCCCCGATATGTACCATGGTTCTCGATGCCGGCACAAAATCCGCCTCGCCAATGTGGTGGCGCTCTTCTTTCCTGGCGACGACATCGCGGATAAATTCGGCCAAGTCATCGTCCGAAGCGCCGCGGCGCATGAGTTCATGCAGATCGTGCTCCCACACGGAGAACAAGCAGGTGCGAATCTTGCCGTCGGAGGTGATGCGAATGCGGCTGCAATGTCCGCAGAAAGGATGCGAGACCGGCGCGATGATTCCGATTTCACCAATCCCGTCGTCGAAGCGGTAACGCCGGGCGGTTTCGCTGCGGGCATGCGGGATTTCGACGAGCGGACGATACTCGGCCATGCGGAGCAGGATTTCGTCGAGCGTGACCACAATGTCCGGCGACCAGACCCGGTCCTCTTCAAGCGGCATGAACTCTATGAAGCGCACGATCACCCCTTCTTCGCGCGCAAACATTCCGAATGGAATAATCTGGTCTTCGTTGAAGCCCCGCATCAGTACGCAATTAACTTTGACAGGCCAGAGACCCGCTTCACGTGCGGCACGCATTCCTGCGAGCACATGATCGAAACCTCCGGGCACGCGCGTGATGCGGGCAAAGCGGTCAGGATCAACCGCGTCCATGCTGACGGTGATGCGGTTCAAGCCGGCATCTCTAAGCGGCTGAGCCAGGTCGGCCAGTAGATGACCATTAGTGGTCATGGCAATATCGAGCGGTTCGGTGGCAGTCGAATGCAATTTCGACAACTCCCGGACAAAATCAACCACGCCACGCCGCAGCAAAGGCTCGCCACCCGTCAGCCGAATCTTCGTGATGCCCAGCGAAACCAGCACCCGCGCCATGCGAAGATAATCCGCAAACGGTAGCTCACCGTAAAGCGCGCCTTCATTCCCTGTCCGGCAATAAACACACTTGTAGTTGCACCGGTCAGTAATCGAAATGCGGAGATCAGTAATGGCGCGTCCGAATTTGTCGGTGAGAGGCAGCTTTTAGCTCCTAGCCATTAGCGTTTAGCGATCTCGGCCCCCGCACTGTCATTCCGAGCGGAGGGGAAGGGTTCACTTCCGAACCCTTCGATGGGGTCGAGGAACCTGCTTTTTGTTGCACTGGAAAGGAGGACTGGACGGAATACAACCCGGCAGTTGTTTCCTTTCCAATGCTTCCTTGTCGAAAGCGGGAGGCGCGGGCGTTTCCACCCACCCCCTCGGGAGATGCGGCGCGGACGCCCGCGTTCTCTCTCCCTCGCCACCGCAGCCGGGGTATTCCCGATGGCCACGGCGGTCGGAAACTCAACTCAATTATAGATGCAGAACGCGGTCACGAAGATCACGTTTGTCTTTAAACAAGCGCAGAGTCTCTCTCTTACCTCAGAATCATTCGCGGCTAAGGCAGGGCCTTATCAATCGCCTTCTGCGCCAGCGCCGCCATGATCGCGTATCCAGCTTTGTTCGGATGCAGCCCGTCGTCGGCGAGGTCCCGCTTGAGCAGGCCTTTATCGTCCACCATCGCGCTGAAATAGTCGAGGTAGATTAGATCGTTGGCGGCACAATAGTCTTTGATCCAGCGGTTCAGAGACAGAATTCGTTCCCGAGGACGCTGGGCGAAGAACTCTTCTGCCTTCGGCGTGTAGTTGTGAACGGGGAGGATCGACGAGAAAATCACACGAATGTTGTGCGCTCGCGCCAGCTCCGCCAAGTTGGAGTAATTCGCTTCGATGTCCTCGTTCGAGATCGGCCCAGTGTTGCCGGCGATGTCGTTGGTGCCCGCAAGTATCACGACAGCTTTCGGCTCAAGATTAATTACGTCTTGCCGAAATCGCACCAGCATCTGCGAAGTGGTCTGTCCGCCAATCCCCCGGTTGATGTACGGCTTGCCAGGAAAGGATTCTGCAATGTTCCAGATGTCGGTGATGGAATCTCCAAAGAAGACCGCTCGACTCTCTCCCGCCGTCGGAGGTTTGAGGGTGGCGTTGGCATCGCGATAGCGCGCAAGCTGGCCATAGTCATCGGTGTAAACCGCAATGCGCGAGGCACGGTACTGATCCAGGCCGGGGTGTCCGGTGGATGGGATGGTGACTGGTTGCGCTGCCTGTTGTGCAGCGGCAGCAATCGCTACCAAAAGGAATGCGAGAGTCCTCATGAGAATCCTTCCAGAAGCCCGGTCGCGGAGAGTAGATATTTTGACATATATGAAACGTAGAGACGTTGCTCGCAACGTCTCCGCTTGGAGCGCCGACGGTCCAACGCTCCAAATAAGAGTAGCAAGCTACGTCTCTACGTGAGCTTTGTGCCCATTTCACATGCCGTCGTAATTCGGCCCGCCTCCGCCTTCTGGCGGGACCCAGGTGATGATCTGATATGGGTCCTGAATGTCGCAGGTCTTGCAGTGTACGCAGTTCGATGGATTCAGGCTGATGCGCTTGCCGTCTGGCGCCGAGGGATCGTCGAGCATCTCGTACACATTCGCTGGACAGAAGTGCTGGCACGGACTGCCGTACTCGCGGACACAGCGCGACTCACAAATATTGGTGTCCTGGATGACCAGGTGCGCGGGTTGGTCTTCCTCATGCTTCGTGCCCGAGTGATAGAGATCGGTAAGCTTGTCGAACGTCAGCCTGCCATCGCCCTTGGCCGCGCCGAGCAGATGAGCTTCCGCGCCGCCATTGGGTGGCAAGTCACCTAGCTTGTTCATGCGCGTGTAGCCGGCAGTTCCAGGATAGCGATTGCGCAAACCGCGTCCGCCGGTGAACTGCTGGATGCCAGCATGGAACATCCCGCGCCAGAAGCCATGTTCAAAGCCCTGATGAAAATTGCGGACCTTCCACAGTTCTTCTTTGATCCAGCTTGCCTCGATTTTCTGCTGAAAAGCGCCCAGCGTTGCTGCGGAGAAATCAGCGCTCTTCAAAGATTCGAAACCAGCTTCGGCTGCGAGCATCCCGCTCTTGATCGCCAGATGAATTCCCTTGAGGCGCTGCGAATTCAGGAATCCGGCGGAGTCGCCGAGGATCATCCAGCCATTACCGGCAACCGGTGGAATCGCCCACCAACCGCCATAGGGCAGAGATTTCGCGCCGTAGCGAATCATCTTGCCGCCTTCGAGCAGCTTGGCAACAAACGGATGCCGTTTGAACTCCTGCAGCACGCGCTGCGGATCAAGCCGCGGATCAGGATAGTCGAGCCCGATAACGAACCCGAGTGAAACAACATTATCTTTGCTGCCATAAATCCATGCGCCACCGTATTCGCGCGAAGTCAGCGGCCAGCCCGTGGTGTAAATCACTTCCCCAGGAGCGATGCGGCCCGAGGGCACTTCCCAAAGCTCTTTCACGCCCTGGCCATAGGTCTGAGGATTGCGGTCTTTGGCAAGATCAAATTTATTGATGAGCTGCTTGGTTAGCGACCCCCGAGTACCTTCGGCGAGAATGACGACTTTCGCTCGTAGTTCGTATCCCGGCTCGAAGTTGGATTTCGGCTGATTCTGTTTGTCCACACCCTTATCGTCGGTGAGGACTCCCGTCACGCGGTCGCCGTCAAACAGCAACTCCGATCCAGCGAATCCGGTGAAAACGGTGATTCCGGCAGCTTCAACTTTACTTCCCAGCCACTTCACGAAACGATTCAAAGAAATAACGTAGTTGCCATGATCACGCAGCGGCGGCGGTGTGATGGGAGACTTGAGCTTGCCTCTTTCAGTTAAGAAATAGACTGATTCCTTCGTGACCGGAGCATCCAGCGGCGCTTCTTTCTCAAAGTCAGGCAACAACTCGCGCATGGATCTCGGATCAAGCAACGCCCCTGAAAGACAATGCTGGCCAATCTCGCGGGCCTTTTCCAGGACGTAAATATTCTCTTTGCTTAACGGTGAATTGGGATTTTCAGCGTTGTGCTGGTCAATCAGTTGCGAGAGACGAAGCGCACAGGCCATCCCCGCCGGGCCGCCACCGACAATGACCAAATCAGCCGGCATTTGTGGGCGTTCGATGCCTTCGAGAGATTTGCGGAAAATCAGCATTTAGCACTCGCGGTGAGCCAGCCGGCTGCTCGATTGCGACTTGATATCATAATGCAGACCGCAATCCAGCGAATTGGATTGGGCACACCACGGTCCTTGCAAATTCGAATTGCAGTTGGATTTTTTACTTCTTTGTGTCGAGGCACGCTGCTCGTGCGTTGGGCTATGGGGTTGTAGTACACGCTGTGTTTGGCGCCTTCACGAAGCAGTCTGCAGCCATTGCCTTCCAAATGGCGGATCAAGTCTTGTCGCTTCAATCCGGCCCTCCTTTAGCTTCCCACATTTTTTGGGGTCACGCATAATAGGGTCGCAATGCAGGCCGAGTCAAGGGGCGAAAGGCAAAAGTTTCCCTTCCCCGTCTTCAGTGGGCTTTGACATAAGAACTGCTGTGGATTGTCGCGCTACTTCGGCTAAGCTACGGGAACAATAATCTTTTCGCGTGTGACATTCTGTCCCCGGCGCGGCTTGCCTGTTAACTCGCGGTTGGCTGCTAACAAAATCTGAATCGCGTCGCGTAGATTTTCGCGGGCTTCGTCGAGAGTATCGCCTTCAGAGATCGCGCCAGGCAGTTCTTCCGTAGAAGCGACGTAGCCGCCGCCCTCGGATTCGGGCACCTCTTCGTAAACTGCGGTGAGAACCATGTCCATGCTGCTTGTTCTAACGAACTTGTCCAGTTGTTGCCGAGGAATCTAGGTGCCTGCTTTTACTTTCTTTACCTCCTCAATCAGCGGCGGGACTATATCAAACAAATTCCCTACCACCGCGACGTCGGCGATCTCGAAAATCGGAGCTTCATGATCTTTATTGATCGCGATGACCAAGCGCGCGCCTTTCATCCCGACAATGTGCTGGATGGCACCGCTGATTCCAAGTGCAAGATAAAGTTTTGGCGCAACCGTCTGGCCCGAAGATCCAATCTGGCGGTCCATGGGAAGCCAGCCGGAATCGCAGATAGGACGTGAAGCCGCGATTTCCCCGCCCAGAGCCTCGGCAAGTTGCTTGGCGAGCTCAATGTTCTTTTGCTCTTTGATCCCTCGCCCGACGGAGACGATGATCTCTGCCTGGGTCAGGTCCACCGCCTGCTTGGCTTCTTTGAATACTTCCTGCGGCTTGTTCCGAATTGTTCCAGCGGGAATCTCCAGATTGACCCTCTCAACTGGTGCTGCGTTTTTTCCGGCCTCGACTTTATCCGCGCGAAACGCTCCGTTCTGAAACGTCACAAACCACGGAGAGTCGCAACTGAAGCTCACATCTGCTGCAAACTTTCCCTGAAACATCTGACGCGTAAACAGCAGCTTCTCACCATCCTTACGGTATCCGACACAGTCGCTGATCACCGTGCGACCCATAGCAGTCGCCAGCTTGGGGACGAAATCGCGCACTTGGTAGGTATGCGGCATCAGCACCAGCTTCGGCAGCCTTGATGCGAGAAACTCCTTCAGCCCTGCGGAGAACGCATCCGGAGTGTAGGGACTGAGAGCCGGCGATTCGAGATCGTAAACCTTCGCGACCTTCTTCCCTGCGATCTCATTCGCAATGGAACCGACATCGCTTCCCAGGACCACCGCTTCCAGACTCCATCCGGTTTCCGCGGCAATCGATTGACCTGCGGCGAGCGTCTCCCATGAGACGCGGTTGAGCTTCCCTTCGCGCTGTTCGACTATGACCAGAATCGTTTCAGGCATTTTTTTCGCAGCGATCAGTGCGTCAGGCTGCCACGTTTAATCCGGCCGATGCCGAGCAGCGTGCCACCGACAGTGGCCTGCACCAGAAACCAGAACATATAAAGATGCGAACCACCCTTTATCCCTGAATAGACGAACGCCAGGAAAATCAGGTCAGTCCAGAGCAGAAGCTTCCCCACTGTCATCAGGACTGAGCCCTGCGCTTCATCTCCACCCAATTGAACTTCTTCTTCGCGAATCAACTGATTGCCAGACATTGGTCCTCCTAAATCGTGTTTAGCGCTCGGGCTTGCTCACAGCACCCTCAGCTCGTTGCGCAATTTGTCCACTAGCTTCTTGGCGATCTCTCCCGGAGTGCCTTCCAGATACTCCGTCTTTTTGCTTTTTTGCGGAATGTACATGCGCTCGATCTTCTGCAGGTTCGAGCCCATAGCCGATTGCACTTCGGCAAGGGCCACTTTGCGCAGCGCCTTGTTCTTGGCCTGCTTGATACCGATCAGCGTGGCATAGCGCAGCTTGTTGATGCCGGACTGGATCGTAAGCACGGCGGGCAGCGGCATCTCCACGAATTGAAAGTAACCGGCTTCGAGTTCACGCTTCACTTTGATCCCAGCTTCGGTCTTTTCGATCTGCATGATGATGGTCGCATGCGGCCAGCCCAACAACTCAGCGAGAATGACGCCAGTTTGAGCAAAGCCGTAATCATCGGATTGCAGACCGGTAAAGATGAGGTCGAACGTCTCGTCTTTGATCGCCGCAGCGAATGCTCGCGCGGTATTGAAAGCATCGAGTCCCACAAAACCTGGGTCTTCCAGATGAATCGCACGGTCTGCGCCCTTTGCCAGCGCCTCGCGCAAGACCTGCTGCGCCCGCGCCGGACCTGCGGTGATTGCGACCACCTCGCCGCCGTGCTTCTCCTTCTGACGCAGCGCCTCTTCAAGAGCGTAGGCATCCGGTTCGTTGACTTCGTAGGAAACGTCTTCGCGAATCCAGGTGCCACCCTCGTTCAGCTTGAGTGGCGCGTCTTTCTGCGGCACCTGTTTGATGCAAACCAGAATCTTCAAAAGAGTTCCTCGTAATCCGCTGTGGAACCGGAAACCAAGTAGTATAGCCGAGCCAGTTGAAACCCGACGAGCTGCAGCGCGGGGACCAAGCTGTCTAGGCGATCGCTTTCCGAATTCACAGGCAGAATCTTATAACATCGCTCGGAGCGAACTGATCGGAGCCGCATGGACGTGCACCTGATTGACGGGACATATGAATTGTTCCGGCATTTTTTTGCCGTGCCCGCTGCGGCGGATATGAATGGCCAGGAAATCGGTGCAACACGCGGTGTCCTGACCTCCGTTCTCTCGATGATCGAGCGCGGTGCAACCCACATCGGGGTTGCAACCGATCATGTCGTAGAGTCGTTTCGGAACGATCTGTATCCCGGATACAAGACCAGCGAAGGCGTACCTCCGGAGTTGCTCTCGCAGTTCCCGATTCTAGAGGAAGCGCTGGAAGCGATGGGAGTCGTGGTATGGCCAATGGTCTACTATGAGGCGGATGATGCGCTCGCGTCCGCCGCAGCCAAAGCAGCGCGAGATGATCACGTTAGCCAGGTTCTCATTTGTACGCCGGACAAAGATCTCAGTCAGTGTGTTGTGGGCACACGGGTCGTTCAGCTGGACCGCAGACGCAATATCTTGCGCGATGAAGCCGGTGTTGTAGCCAAGTTCGGAGTGAAGCCGCAATCGATTCCGGACTACTTGGCTGTGGTCGGCGATAGCGCAGATGGCTTCCCAGGTGTGCCTGGTTGGGGCTCAAAGGCTGCAGCTCTTACCTTATCTCAATACCCGCACCTTGAAGATATTCCGAAGGATTGGCAAGAATGGCATCCGTCAATCCGCAAGGCCCGCTTGCTGTCGGAATCACTGTTCAACGCATGGAGCGACGCCCTATTGTTTCGCACCCTCGCAACCTTGCGACTGGATGTGCCGGTTTTCGATACGATCGAGGATCTCTATTGGAAAGCACCGCGCCCGAACTTTGAGGAACACTGCCGTCGAATGAAGTCACCCGATCTGCTTGGTCGGGTTAGGTCGGCACAATCGAAGAGACCGCAAGATGCGTAGGTCGCTCGGGATTGCTAAATCGGCTGGTGTTTAGTGTTGGGATTCCTTGCGGCTTTCTGTTTCGCTCTGATGTCTTTTTTCATTGCTTTCTGCCGGGCCTTATTGCGTTTCTGGGCAGCGCGGGCTTCTGGGTTCACGTGATGCCTGGCATATATCGGAGTCGCGGAGGCCAGGGTGAGACAGATTGTGAGCAGGCTGACTGCAACTTTTCTCATTCGGCATCCTCTTGTGATGAGCATTGTAAATCAAACTGAACTAGAAAGAGATAGAACAAACGCGCCAAGAAATTTGCCTCTCGTTGCCGGGGCATTCCTCCCAACGGGTCTGGGCTTAGCGGAAGCTGGCGGTATCGCGAAGCTGCCGGGCAATTCCTTCCAGGAAGTCGTCATCGCGCTGGTCTTGGGGCTTTTGCATTCCAGTTTTTTCCGCGACCATGGCAACGATGCGCTGGGCGGTTGTGGCGCGCACTACGGTATCGAGTTCGTATCGGCGGTTCAGGTAGGTTTCAATCAGAACCAGCTCGTCGGCAGAAACTTTGCGCAGCTCTGGTTGAACCGGCTCGGCTGCAGCCCCCTCTCCCCAATTTGGCACGACGGATTCAAGAGCCTTATCGTGGACGACGAGCGTTCCAGCCACATAATCGCCCACCCGGCGGTTCTGTTGGTTGCACATCATGCAGATCAGTCCGACTCCATAAATGCCGGGCAGAATATCGACGCCGCGCATTAAGTTGCGCCCGATGGCCTCGATTGCGGTCATTGGCCTCCCGGTCTGATGAATGACGCGGATTCCGGCCAGGCGCTTGCCCGGTGTCCTGCCCTGCCAGATAATTTCGAAGAAAGCGAAGTATCCCCAATAAAGGCAGAAGGGCGCGAGGACCAAAACAATGGCGCCGATGGTCTGTGAGAAGAAACGATCGGCTGCGCTCACAGTACTGCTGTAACCAATCGAAGCGATGGCGCCAATAATTAAGAGGACGATTACCAAGACGATTTGCAGTAAACTATCGGTCGCTAGGGCAAGGAAGCGGCTGCCGATCCCCGCCAACGGCAATTCCAACGCGATTTGTTCAGGGGTATCTATATCCAGCCGGTCGAGGGACTGCACGAGTGATCTCCACACATTGGATTGAGAAGCGCAAACCGTACTGGCAGAAGCTGGAAGAGCTGGTCGTGAGCGGCGGCAGCGCGGGTGTGAAGTCGCTCGGCCACGGTGAGCTGCAAGAGCTCAGCCTGCTCTACCGGCAGACCGCCGCTGACTTGGCCGCCATCCGGCAAGACCCCAGTTCCATCCATTTTGCGCGCTATCTCAATCAGTTAATGGCGCGCGCTCACAATATCATCTACGCAGGGCATCGCGCGAGTCCCTGGGCGATTTTCCGGTTCTTCCAAGGGGAGTACCCGAGGATGTTCCGGCGTAACTTGAAATATTGCGGGCTGGCAGTGGTGGTATTTGTCGTGGGAGGGCTGGCCGGAGTCGCGCTTACGTTGCAGGATCCGGATTTCCAATTAAAGGTACTCGGCCCGAAAATGGTACAGACCATCCAGCGCAAGCAGATGTGGACGCATTCGATTATTTCGGTCAAGCCGCTGGCATCGAGCGAGATCATGACCAATAACATGACGGTGTCGTTCATGACCTATGCGGCCGGCGTCACAGCCGGAGTCGGTACGCTTTACATGATGTTTTTCAACGGCCTGCTCATGGGAGTCATCGGGACGGCCTGCGGGCTTGCCGGAATGAGTTTGAGTCTGTGGAGTTTTGTCGCGCCGCATGGAGCGCTGGAGCTACCGGCAATTTTTCTTGCGGGCGGTGCGGGATTCAAAATCGCGCATGGGCTGCTGTTTCCAGGGATGCTGCCCCGGAAAGATTCGCTGGCGATAGCAGGGCGAGAGGCAACAACACTCGTCGTGGGGACAGTCCCGATTTTGGTTATCGCGGGGACGATGGAAGCGTTCGTTTCTCCGACCGGGCTGGCGGCGCCGCTGAAATTTGCGATGTCGGGGGCGTTGCTTGTGCTGCTATGCGCTTATCTGTTTGGGGCCGGGCGGGAGACCGCTTCCTAGTCGCCCGCATACTAGACCCGATTATGGAGGCACGGGCGTCCCCGCCCGTGCTAGTTTCATCTCTCGGCTTAAAGCAAATTCCGCTGCTTTACATCCAGATACGAATTCACCACCGTGACCGACGCGGCCGCAGAGTTGACTTCGACGGCGAGCGCCCCGCGCTGGCG
>WNGK01000193.1_pt1 | contig 146038 bp, 124 predicted proteins | sample 5400601 | NCBI WGS metagenome assembly WNGK01 (sample SAMN13153376, study PRJNA577476) | soil metagenome | isolation source: 60 cm soil or saprolite under Garry oak tree replicate 1 | place: USA:California | collected 2016-06-15 | reverse complement strand
TTGAAGGTAGATTGGATCTTTACCTTCGCGTGCGCAGCCTACAACCTGGTGCGCATGCGAAACCTGATGGCTGCGACAGTTCCGGCGCAGTAAGCCCAGGTCGTAGTGTCTCTGAACGGCGCTCCAAAGCCCACCTGGGGCACGGCAGCGCGAAAAAAACGACCGAAAAACCGCCTTACATCTTGAAAAATGAAGCAAACGAAGACAGAAGCTGCACTTTCACGGAATTTTTCCGCAGCCTGCTAGGGCAAAAAACCAGAGAGAAATCAGTTCAGATGCAGGTCTTGATACCATGGCAGACTTCTTTGAGAGCACGCTCTCTGGGATTAGGATCGCGGCCAAAGCGGGCAAGAGTCGCCGCTCACTTCGAAATATGGCAGCCTTTGCGTCAAGAGCGTACATAGTATCGGATTGCCGAACAGCTGCCGACCGACGGGCAAGTCGGAGACTATCGATTCGTCCGTCGGATTAGTACCGACAAACGCGCTTGTATTGACTGGGCTGGCCACCTTCCAGGTGGTCGACTGCACGTAAGCAATCGCCAAACTAGCACATAGTTCACTCCGGGTTTCGCAGAGCGCTTTCCCACGGGCAGCTCTTAGACTTGCGCTGGAACCGCCCCGAAGGCGCAAGCTGAATAATTAAGTTTTTACGGCATGCACTGAAGTCCAGAGCGCACCTCGATTGATCCAATCAGGGTACAGCTTGAGCATTTCGTCATATAGTTCCCGCGCGGTCGCCGTCTGCATGGCGAGGCGCTCGAAATCGCGTATATACTGCCGCGTTTCTCCAAGGATCCGAGGGCTATCATCGTTCCCGACGCGCTTATGTCCGGCGATTACTGCACGTGGCTTAAGCGACTCCATTTTATCGAGGGCAGCAATCCACTCTTGCCGCTTCTGCTGATCTGGCGACTCTGACAGATGCAGATGATCGCCGTTGTAGGCGGCATCACCGGCAACGATCAAACCTATGGACGGAACGTGAAGGCAGCTTGTGCTAGCAGTGTCGGTGTATCCGAGTGGCACACTGACTAAATCGTGGCCTTCCAGGTTAATGACGTTTCCGGTCAGCTCTTCAGCAATTGCAAGATGACCGGAAATCTGGCCGGGAAAACGCGGATTCCAAAACGTAGCGAGAGACTCTGGCGATGCCTGCTGGCGCATAACCTTAATCACATCCGGCCGCGCGACAAAGCGGGCACCAGGAAATCGCTCCAGAACTGTACCGGTGCCAAAGAAATGATCGCCGTGGCCATGAGTGGCGTAGATCGTCGTCAGATTCTTTCCGCTCGCCACAACCCAATTCGCCAGGGCACGTGCCTGCTCGACTGTAATAGGGGTGTCGACCAGGACAGCGTCGCGCTCCCCAGAAATAAGGGTTGACGAAATAGGCGGCCACGGCCGCTGTTTTTCGCCTGGGGGCAAATCGCTCGTGATGGCAGGTATGCTGGGCGCCAAGAACACGTCCCATCCCAGAACTGTTTTTTGAGTTGTTCGGCCGGTTTTGGACTCACTGGTGTTGGATTGCTCCTGAGTTGAGCGGGCTTGGTCAGCTCGGATTGGCCGATTCGTAGCCGATACGAGAGCAATTCCGAAGGCATTCGATAGAAACTCACGTCTTGAAGTCACTATGGCCCCCTTTCAGTTAGATCTGAGCTCTGCCGCCGTCAACGAACAGTTCGACACCGGTGACGAAGCTGGAGTCATCCGACGCCAGAAACAACGCGACCTTGGCAACTTCCTCAGGTTCTCCCATGCGTCCCATCGGGATGGTTGATACAATCCGCGCAATCACGTCTGCAGATTGCCGACTCACCAGAGGGGTATTGATTGGACCCGGACTAACAACGTTTGAGCGGATACGACGGTCCTTCAGGTCCGTAGTCCAGGTTCGCACGAAAGAGCGGATTGCAGCCTTACTCGCAGCGTAGACGCCGAAGGCGGCAGTACCCTTAACACTGGCGACAGAGCCATTGAGAATGATAGAGCTGCCATCCTTCAGTAGCGGTAAGGCCTTTTGCACCGTGAACAGCGTTCCCCTCACATTGATGTTGAATAGTTTGTCGAAATGCTCTTCGGTGACGGCCCCAAAGGGAACAAATTCGCCAACGCCGGCATTGGCGAAAACAATATCGATTCGGCCTTTCACCTTGGAAACAGTCTCGTAAAGACGATCAAGGTCGGCGAGTTTGGCAACGTCGCCCTGAACGCCGGAAACGTTGCTGCCGATTGTCTTCACGGCCTCGTCGAGTTCCTTCTGGCGGCGGCCCGTAATGAAGACATAAGCACCCTCATTGACGAAAAGCTTTGCCGCAGCTAACCCAATCCCTTCTGTCCCGCCGGTGACGACGGCGGTCTTGCCTTGGAGTTTTTTGGTCATTCGTTTTCTCCGTTGTTGCTGAGCTCTGAACTCGCGACCCCCGATCCCGCACTCTCGATCACTTGCTTCCGAGCACCGCTTGGCCGAGGTGATAGGAGAGATGGTTCGTGCGGCTCAGTAGGATGGCGAAGCGATTGCGCGAAGCATCTTTGGCGAAATCTTCCTCCGATGCGGCCGAGTGCCTCTGGACCCAATCGGACCAAGACATTTTTTCAAATCCCTTCCGCAATTCAGCCTTGACGACGTTCCATGCCCGGCGAACTTGTTCGTGCGAAGGAATGTCGGCTCGCGATTTGTCGGGATTCGAGACGAAGGGGGCATCAAACTCGGGATGAAGTCGTTCTCCCAACGACAACAGCGGGAGCATCGCGTCGTGTACGGCTGTGAGATGTCCCCACAAGTAAAGAAGCCTGTTCCTGCCAGGCGCTATTTCCCGGAGAATCTCCTCGGACGAGAAGCCTGCAAAAAGCTTGTCCGCGCGCTCAATTTGAGCGTTCCATGTTTTCAGCCCGAGAGCTACGTAAGAGCCTTCGTTTCCCATCAGTTCGTCTCCTGTCAACCAGTCCGTTTCATTTGTATTTTGGAAAAGTCTTTCCGAACATGGGCGCGCCACTTTTCGATTGCTCTTCTGTGGCCTCATCCTGAATCACATCCCAATGTTCGACGAGTAATCCGTCCTCGATGCGTAAGATGTCGGCAGCGATCCAATTTACAGGGGCGCCGAATGCCGAAAACCGTCCGTGCACAATGACGAAATTGCCCTCCGCCACGATCGTTCCCGCCTCGTACTCAACGTTGGCGGAAGGCTCTCGATGAGATCGAACAGGCCTTCACGACCGGGAGCGATGTGAGCGCTATGTTGAATGTATTGCGGTGACCAGAATTGCTCCGCCGTCGCATAGTCACGCTTGTTGAAGTCGAAAGCCCTGAGTACCAGTGCCTTGTTCTTCTCCTCGAGTTCGCTGGCCATTGCTTGTTTCCTCCAGTCCTGAATAATCGGTCCACCCTTCAAGCCTCAAGAGGGCGATTGAAACCCGACCTCCGAACGACCCCATTTGAAATTCAAGTCGTCCTGGGTCAGGGGTCCGCCGATCTGCTCATGACCGTAGTGGTGTTCGTACACAACCCTGGACGCCGCCCATCCCCGAATCGCGTACCACTTCAAAGTGCACCGTCTCCCGCCGACGCCGGTGAAGTCGATCCTCCATTCGGAGTGTGTCTCGTTGGCGCTGTCTCGGGGAACCTGAGTCAGCTGAACTGACATCGACAATCCGGCAACTTCAGCCATTACGTGAAGCGGCACCAGAAAATTCAATAGAAAGGGACGCACCCTCTCCTTTCCATGGATTGTCTCCGGCGAATCTTCACTGCTTACCTCGACATCATCGGCGTAAAACTTGTCAAAGATTTCCAGAAACTCTTCGTAGCTCCTGGCGATTTCGGCACGCAGGATCGCCGCGTTCAGGGTTAGCTCAGCGGTCTGCGAGCTCTTGTAGGCGTTGCCGTCGAACTGCCTAACGGTCATAAGATTATTTTCATGGGTCATCGGATCCCCCTTTTGGCTTGCGAGGTTTCGCGAGCTCTTGCGCCGTTCAAGAAAAACAGCATCGTGACGGGCTTGTTGCCTTTGTTTCGCCATACATGGCGCGTACCGTTTTGCACGACCACGTCGCCGCGGTTCAAATGCAGAGTCTCGCCGTCGTCCAACTCCAGCCACATCTCTCCGCCGTAGATAACTGCATAGTCCACCGTATTCGTTTTGTGCATTCCCGGGTCTTCCTTTTCGAAGTGATCCGCTAATCCTCGCAGACGAACGAGCGCCTCTTCTTGTGCGGCCTCGCCATCGAAAGACGGATCCGCGAAGACTGAGCCGGGCGGAAAGGTCACGAAGTGCAGGCTGGTACCGCCAGGCCCTGGAACAACGGAGTCGGGATATCGGTCAAACCTCTGCTCCTTGCTGAGGTCCGGGATCGCCGGGTTGACCCAGACGAGCGTGTGCTCGTAGCCGCGGACAGTCTTGAACTGATAGGCCAACAACGGTTCGTCGCTTTGAACGACAGCCTTCCCGTTTACATTTCCCGTGACGATACGACGGTAAGTACTCGGTTTCTTACCGCGCTTGGACAACTCTCTTTTCTTAGAGGGCGTTCTATGCATGACTAGATCTCCGCATCCGCAATTCTCATAAGCTGCTTCACGAAATTCTGGTCTACAAACAGGCGCAACCGGTGGCTACTCGGGCGCCGGCCTAAGCGGTTGTAGCCTTTCCGTGATACGCGGCCGCAAAGACATCCTGCACAAATTCTTCGAACGAAGTCGGCGTGCTGTTCTGCGGCGAACGCGGCTCCTGCGGAGTGAGGACTCCCGCATTGATGGCTTGGAACATCTCGATGTATACCGCGGCTTTCCTCGGGGAAAAACCCATTTGTGTCAACGCCTGCTGCACCTGGTCGTACGGAAACTGCTCGTAACGCAGATCCGGCTTGCCAATACCGCGAGCAATCACCGCGGTAGCTTCCGCCATCGATAGGTCGCGCTCGCCAAGCAGTTCGCGCGTTTGTTTGCCGGAAAAATCCAGGTCCAGGAGGCGCTGCCCGGCGTAGTCGCCGACGTCTCGTGTCGCGATCATGGGCAACTTCAGGTCGGGTAGCAGGGCATGCCCGAACAGTCCCATCCCATGGATCATGTCGATCGCCGTCAGATTGTTCTCCATGAAATACGCAGCTCGAAGGTGCAGAACGTTCAAATCGTTGATGGCGTTCAGTTTTTCCTCCGAAGAATGCAGCCCGGTGACTGGTCCGGTGCCTTCCGGTACATGCGCGCCGTAGCTGCTCAAGTGCACCGCGTAGCACAGGCTCCGAAACGGGCAGCCGGCCTGTCCCTGGCGAATTGATACGGTGTCAAGGTTCAACGCAATGGCACATGGTTACACCGAACGACAGGCAAGGCTGCGGCGGGATCAGCAAATACCATGAAAGCGCTTCCTCAGGAGTTCCACGTGGGCACCGCTCGTTGGTCATGTGCGAACCGCTAGTCTCGCTGAATGGATTTGAGGTATTCGAACAAGTTCTTGATGCGCTGCCGGACCGCCGCTTCGTTGTAGTGTTCCTCATACTGGAAGATCGGTCCCCACACGGGCATCTCGGACGAGCCATGCGCGGAAAATCTGAAACCGAAGCGCAGAACGTTTGTCACGTACTCTTCCGGGAACGTTCCTCCGTGCCGCTTCGCGAGAGTGGTGAGGTCCGGCGGAGCCTTTCGCAGAGAGCGGGCATACAGGTCCATGGCCTTTCCCCTCCGAGCCGTGGCAAGCCGCACAGTAGTCTTTGTACGTCTGCCTGCCGGGCGGGGCATAGACGGCCGGTAGCTCGGATTCCTGGATCGCCGCACCCCGCGTCGTACGAACCATTCCTGCGACTGAAGAAGAAATGAGAAACAGAAACACAGTCATTCGAACGCTCATACGACTTCCTTCGATAGCCCAAAGTCCTCCTATCAAGTACCACCGCAAGCGCGGGACGGATGTGCGCGGAGTCACACGCATACATGCGGAAGATCACAGCTCGCCACCGTCGCACGATTTGCAAAGTCGTTGAGAGCAACCTGATTGGGAGTTCGCCGGAAACCGTCAGGAAGGAGTTGGCCGCGGCAGGAAAAAGGCCGACGATCCGGTTCTGGCTGTTCTGAGATTGAGGATGTCTATTCTCAGCCGAAAGGACGCGGAGGTTCGGTCCAAAAGCCCTCACCTGGCCGAATGACTGAGAGTTGAGGCTGGGCAATTTAAGAGGTCGCCTTAATTGCTATGATGAGACCAATGCCTGCCCGTGGGGATTCACACTTTGGGACGTACGCCCGTTTCTCTGTTCCAAAAGCTCAGAGGCTTGGACCTGTAATGCCCGTACGATGAAACGACGGGGAGCTGCGCCCACGTAATTGAAGGGAAAGCAAGTGACCAGGTTCAGCGCGCGCTTGTTAGTGGCAGCTAGAACTTCGACGTTGGCTGGCGAGCCAATGGAGTGTGATCTTGTCGCACAGCTCCCAGAAGGGGCCGGATTTGGATGTATGAACTTTTATGTGGTCCGCCACAGAAGGTCCATTCCGACCCGTCCGGGAGATTTGGGACGGTGGCGCATTCCATTGGTTCGATGAAGGCGGCTTTTCTTCTCGGGAGAGATTCCAACCTGTTTGGGCGGCTTCGTCGCATCAATGCCTAGCATACCTGCAAACCCAATTGTTTTACGCCCCGGCTGGCGGTCCTTTTAGCACCAGATCATGGGTCGCCGCGTCACTCAGCTTACCTACGAGGAAGTCCACCCACGCTGGGAGTATAGATGTAATCCTTATGATCAGATGGCTGTGAAGTGTGAATTTCTTTCCGAGCCTGGTCGCTACTTGTTGAACTACCGCTCGCCTTAAGCCCGCCAAGGTTGGCAACAGATATCTGCCTCGGCTCTATCAGTGCGACCAGTCTTTCATACTGGTTCATTTCTTCAGGCTTGCTCGGGTCATCGAGTACGAATCCTTCACCCCTGTTCCTGTTCCAGCTCCGCCCAACGCGCGTACAACGCATCCACAATCTTCTGCGCCTTGGCCATTTCCGCCAGCACGTTTTGTAGCCGGATGTGATCGCCCATCACCTCGGGATCCTCCAGCGCCTTGTGGCGGATTTGCAACTCCTGCTCCGCCTCGGTGATCCGCCCCTCGATTCCCGCCAATTCCATGCGCTCTTGATAGGAAAGCTTCTTCTGCGCTGTAGCAGGCGTCTTGCTCCCGTTTCCCGCTGCCTTTGACCGCGGCTCATCCTTCAGACCGCTCATTTTCTTTGCAGCTTTTTGCGCACTTTGCCATTCTTCCCACTGCGAATAATCCGCAAACCGCTCGGCCTTGCCCATTCCATCCAGCCCCAGCACCACCGTCGAAACACGATCCAGCAGGTAACGGTCGTGCGTTACCAGTACCAACGCTCCGCGATATTCCAGCAGGCTCTCTTCCAATATTTCCAGCGTCGGAATATCCAAATCGTTCGTGGGCTCATCCAGCAGCAGCACGTCCGCGGGTTGCAGCATCAACTGCGCAATGAGCACCCGTGCCCGCTCGCCTCCAGAAAGCCGGCCTACCCACTGATTTAGCTGCTCGCTGGCGAACAAAAATCGCTCCGCCCACGACGCCACGTGAATCACCCGTTCCTGATAAACCACCGCATCGCTGTCCGGCGCCAGCGCCCGCCGCAGTGTAACTTCCGGATCGAGCTGGCGGTTCTGGTCGAAGTACACGATCCGCAAACCGTCCGCCTTGCGAATTTTCCCCTTCGGCGGCTCGATATCCCCGCGCAGCAAACGCAGCAGCGTCGTTTTCCCGCTGCCGTTCGGCCCCACCAGCCCCACGCGCATTCCCTGCGTGACAATAAAGTGCAGCCCGGCGATCAGCGTCCGCTCGCCAAACCCGTAGGAAACGTCATCGAGAGTAAGCAGCTGCTTGGTTTTCCGGCTGGTCGCGGAAAAATCAATCTCCGCCGCGGAAGTCCGCGTCCGCGCCTTCATTTCCGCAAGCTCGCCGATCATCCCGTGCGCATCGTCGATGCGCGCCTTCGATTTCGTGGTGCGTGCTTTTGGTCCTCGCCTCAGCCAGGCGATTTCTGTGCGCACACGGTTTTCCAAGGCCTGTTGCCGCTTTTGCTGCGCATGCAGGTACTCTTCCTTGGCCTCCAGAAACTTGCTGTAATTTCCGGACACGCGCAGCGCCCCTTCTTCGTACGCGCGACTGATTTCCACCATTTCGTTTGCGACATTTTCCAGGAAATACCGGTCATGGCTCACCACCACGCATGCAAATCCCGCGCTTTGCAGCACGCCCTCCAACCAGCCAATTCCCGCGAAGTCCAGATGGTTCGTCGGTTCGTCCAGCAGCAGGATATCCGGCCGCTGCACCAGCGCTTCCGCAATCGCCAGTCGTTTTTTCCAGCCGCCCGAAAGCTCCGCCGCCAACGCATCCAAAGCGGTAAAACCCGCCCGCCCAAGCGTCTCCGCGAATTCCGAAGCGTGTTCCTCTTCCGCTACGCGCGCTCGTTTCAGTGCGCCCTCAATCACGCCGCGCACCGTCACGCCCGGCGAAAACTCGGATATCTGCGTCACGCAGCTCATCCGCGTCCCCTTGCGTACGGCGACAACCCCGCCATCCGGTTTCACGCGGCCGTAGAGCATCTCGATCAGCGTGGATTTGCCGGACCCATTGGGTCCAATAACACCGATCCGTTCCCCTTCCGAAACGGTGAAGGAAAGGTTCTGGAAAAGCGGTGCGCTTCCGTATCTTTTGGAAAGTCCTTGTGCGCTAATCAACGGTGCCAATTCTGCCGTCTTCTCCTGTTATGTCGCTCTTCTAGCATAACAGCAGCCGCCCCGCTCAAAATCTTGGGGGCAATAAGGGGGCGCTAGAGATTCTGCTGTATTCCTTTCAATGACTTAGAAGGCCAAGGTGCGCCGCAAAACTCCTTTGTTTCCATGCAGTCAGCGGATTCGAATCCCACAACCTACGGGCGACCCGCCTGGTTGGTGAGCATGAGTCAGTCTTTCGCTGGGTATTCCACGTATAGCTTTGACACACCTATGACCTTGTCGTCGGGAAGGGAGGCGATCTCCGAAGGCTTGACGAGCTCGAACTCAACGTCGACATGCAGGTATTCACACCTGGGATGGACGTACCGGGTCTTAGCTGGAAACTGCAGGCCTCCGTCGGGAACGAAGTATTTCACTACGTCCCCGCGTGTGGTAGCGTTCTTCACCTGCCGGTAATCTCTTAGCGCCTGCTCAACTAGAGAGCAAGTAGTTTTGTCCATGTTTTGTTCCGCCCTCGGACTCACGGCGAGCAGAACACTCATTAGGAGAACCGCAGGAGAGAACCTGACGACCCGTTTCATCGCAATCTGGCCTCCGCTCATGATTAAAATTGGGCGCTTTTCTGGGAGCTCGCAAGCAGGGGCGTGAGCGAGAAGACCAACCTGTTGCTCCAAAGATCAGAACGCACATGCCTCAGGCGAGTATAGAAGATTTTGACACGATTCCGTTGAACAGGACACGGAGTAGGTTCTTCATTCCAGAGAGGGTATGTCCTGTTACTTCTCTAGGTTCGCCGTGAGCTGCACTTCCGACCCGGACTGCACCGTGATCTCTTTCGACCAATCCTTATAGCCGGACATCTTCACGGTGACTGCGTGCTTCCCTGGTGTTAGCTTCAGCGAAGCTGGTGAGTCTCCCACAAACTCTCCGTCCACGAGCACATCCGCTCCGGTGGGGCTGGAGGAAACATTGACGGTTCCTTTAGCGGATTCAGCAGGTGCGGTTTCGGTCGGCTTGCTCTCTGCCGATTTGCCCCCGGCAGTCTTCTCCTTCGCATCCTTTCCCTCGTCTCCCTTGGTCACTTCCTCTCGGACGGTCACAGGAACAAACTCACGGTCTTTTTCACCCACAGCCACAGGCACACCCGTTACGCCCTGGAGAGAAACTAGGATTGCACGGTAGTTGTCTTTGTCACCTTGTAGCAGGATGCCGCCTGTTTTGTTGTCTGGCGTGGTGTACTGAATCCCTATGTAGTGAAGCCGTGTTTTGTGAAACAGCCCAAACAAAGCGACCGGGGCGACGAGTATGGCCAATGCAACCATCGTTCCGACGCGCCTGTGCGCCTCCTGGCCATAACTCAGTGAAGTAACAGACTTCGGCGGGATTTCGAGCTTCTTGCCATCTTTCAGAGCCAAAGTGATCAGGTCCGATGTCACCGTCAGGTGATTATTCCAATCCTTCGGATCGACTTTTGAATCTACAGAGCCGCCGTTATATCGAACCTTGTCGAATGAATTGCCCTGCGCCCAGGCGACGAAAGCCGAACATACGAGTAGAGCGAGGAGTCTCTTCAAAGTTTGCATAGCGCCTGTCAAGAATGATCGCAAACTGCAATGATGCCAAACTGAATTAAAACTATATCCAACATTTCAGCCAGTTACTCTTCGCTGTGCCCAATCAGCAATGGGGGCAGCCGAAGAACCGGAATCGCTCCCGGAGCGCGAAAGCCTTGGTGCCAAAAGCATCGTCAGCAGTCGGTGTCCCTGGCGAATTGGTACGGTGTCAAGGTTCAACGCGATGTCACCGAAGCAAAACAACAATTCGCCAGCCACAAGCTTGGGTACGGTCCACTGGAATCGTTCCACGTTCACGCCAACGAACCCGCTTTCTGCTATCATCACTAAGTCCTCAGAAAAGGCACGACCCATGCCGAGCAATAGGCGTTTCCCCGGGTCACTTCTTTCTTTGCTCCTGGCTTTCGGCGCAATGATTCCCACGCCCTCCGCCTCCGCGGATGAACCGCCGGCGGGGCGTCCCGTTATTGTTATCGGATTTGTCGGTGGTTTCGTCAAACACGACAATGCGGTCCACAGCGAGGTCCAGCTTGCTACGCGTCTCCGCCAGGATTATCCCTTCGGCGTCCACGTGGAAGTTTTTGAGAATCAGCGACGGGAGAAAGCCCACCAGCAGATCCTGCGACTTCTCGATATCCACAATACGGGTTCCCTGTCGGCCCAAGAAAAACAGCAAGCGCGCATCATCATATACGGGCATAGTTGGGGAGCTTCCGAAACCGTTACTCTCGCGCGAGAGCTAGAGAAAGATGGCATCCCGGTGCTGCTTACCATCCAAGTGGACAGCATCACGAAGCGCGAGCAAAATGACTTGCTCATCCCTGCTAACGTCAGGGAGGCAGCCAACTTCTACCAGTCAAATGGACTTCTACGCGGGCGGCCCGAAATTCTTGCGGCCGATGCCACGCACACACAAATCATCGGAAATTTTCGTTTTGACTATAAAGCTCATCCAGTTAGTTGCCCAAACTATCCCTGGTTCGGCCGCCTCTTCATGAAGTCGCACATCGAGATCGAATGCGACCCGAACGTCTGGAATCAAGTGGAATCCTTGATCCGTTCAAAACTCCCCTCACCGACCGGAACTGCATCGGCTGAAACGAGCAGTCCTGTTTTAGGGATTTGACGCGCAACGTGGCCAAGGTGTGAAGAACACCAGCCTAAGCTCTGTCGGATATTACGCGTTGATTCGAGCCGAAGAAATTAGTCCAACAATTCAAAACCAGGAGGGAGCTGAAAATCCGCACCCCTCTCAATCCTTGCCACCGGTGGAAGCATCCGTGCTAAGGATGTCTTTGTCTGGCGTGCGATCTCCTGCGACGACCAACGCGTTTTTCACACGCGCCCGCTGCAGGAGTTCCCAATCCCTTTCAAATTCCGGCATCGTCTCTCGGCTGTGCTTCGGGCTTTTCAAGACGCCATTGGCGCGGCAGAGGAGCAAGGAGTACGCCAATTGCGTGTTCGAACTCCGCTCGAGAATGTTGTTCGCGCTCAATCCCACATTGAGAGCTTTACTCTTGCCGGGAATCTCCATCCACAACGCTCCGTCGGCGTCCACTCGAGGTGTGCCCAGCTTGTTCAGATGCTTGAAAAAACGACGGAAGTCTCCCTGCTCCCCGATGAATTTCGCTTCTCCTGTTTCCTGCAATAGAGAGTCCAGCGCCTGCCGATATCGTTTCCATTCTGCCCGGGTGCCAATGATCTGGGCTTGGTCCTCCTGAGTCTTCACAGGTTCCGTCGCGTCACGACGATTCTCCTCTTCAGCAGGATGCTTTTCGAACTCGCGCTCGGGATTGAATCGGCCTGTTAGAAGGTAGGAGGCCGCCACGGCCGGCACTCCGTAACCCGCAAAAATCAGCATGGGAATGAGCAGTTTCCCGGAACGGTACAACTGCTCTGTTCCGGATCGAACCTCATTGCTTCTCTTAATGGTGCCCGGCACTTGAGCAAAGTGCAGCACTCGCAGGTTGGATTTCGGGTTCCGGACGGCATAGCGAACGAACGACCGCGCAATGGCCTTCGGGCTGGTCATCCCGAAGTCGTTGATGTAGTCAGTGGTGGCTGCGTGCGGGAAATAGGTATTGATCACACGCTTCGTGAAATCCGCACAGTTCCGGGTGATTCCGTTAAAGTGATTTTCATTGCGCGAGGCATTAAACTGCGAGATCAGTTCCTTATCCTGCTCGACCGTCGTATCCATCACGAAAATGTACACGCTGCGGATGAGCGTTGCCGCAACCATCTCTCGCCATTCCGCCTTGTAACTTGTCGAGCATGGCGGGCCATCGCAATACCCGGCCAGATATTTCGTCCGGTATCTTTCCTCCAATAAAGTCTTGACCCTGTAAGACCCGAAAAGTGCGCGAAACCGGGGATCCTCCACTCCATAAAGGTAAATATTGAGGGGCACGATGTTCCACTCGAACCTCTGATCCTCCCCGATGTTGATGTAAGTGCTCATCACCGAGCCATTTTCATTCGGACGGCACAACCTCAATCGCACGGGCGACTCCGCACAAATTCGCGAAAAATACACAGCGCTGTGTCCCGTACCTGAGATTCGGTCCACGCTCGAATCCATCGACTCGTTAAGTACGATTCCCACGTCGCCCCGGGCGTGCGGACACGTCAGGCAAGCAAGCCCCAAGGTCAGTGCAAGCGAGAACAACCCCTTAGCAGGTGCCCTCTTGACGACGAGCCGCTCCTTTCGCCAATTCGCAAGGCACGGTACTAGACCCCTAAATTCCATATTCCTATAAACCCGTTCGAGGACTCTTTGTTGTTGCCAAAGTGAGGATGATAGCCTGCGTCTACTTGCCTGCATTCAAAGGCATTTAACTCTTGCGGGTCCGCGGAGGCCCGCGACGCCGTAGGCGGCGCGTTTAGGCCGACGCGCAAGGGGCCAGAAAGCGCCGGTGAGGCCGAGGCCTACAAGCAACTCGTAGCGACCGGGACGAAGGGGTTCCTCGTGCCTTCATCCGCGCTAAGCGTATCGCGACCGAAGAAATGAGAATTGTGTCACCGACGGCATTGCTGGACAAAGTTCCTTATAGTACGAAGGTCGTCGCGGTTGCGGCCCGATCGTGTTTACAATTGGTTTAGGACACGGTTTGGTGCGAGTGGAGTAGCTACGAACCCGTCGGTGACGAAGCAAGCAATGGTTCTTCGCGATTGCGTACGGGACCTCCGTTATAGTTGGCGGCAATTCGCCGCCACGCCCATGGTGGCTTGCGTCGCCGTGATCACTCTGGCCATCGGGATTGGCGCGAACGCCGCCATTTTCAGCCTGCTTGATACCGCGTTATTGCAAACCCTTCCCGTGCATGACCCCGGGAGCTTGCGGACCGTCGAGGTGGTGACGCGCTCGGGCGTCGAGATGTCCAATATTCCCTCTGAGTTTTTCAATGAGTTGCGCAAGGAGCCGCAATCCTTTTCCGGGGTCTTCGGATTCTTTCGAGAGCAATTGAATTTTGACACGGGCGGAGATATTGACCGTGTTTTGGTGCAGATGGTGTCAGGCGGCTACTATTCGACTCTCGGGTTCGCCGTTTCCTTGGACGGACCATTGACGAGCCGGATGAGAGGAACCGCCAACGCGTTGCGGTGCTCAGCTATTCGTTTTGGGCCAGGCGCTTTGGCAGCGGTCCGGCCGTCGGCAAGACCATTAACTTAAGTGGCGTCCCGACGGAAGTCATTGGCGTGACGCCGCCGGCATTCTTCGGCACGGATGAGGGCGTTTCGCCAGATATCACCATTCCTCTCGATAATCCCATTCAGTTCGCAAATGTTTGGGGCACAGTAAGACTCAAGCCAGGTGTCAGCGACAAGCAGGCACAGGGGGAGGCTGAAGTCGCTTTGCAGCACGCTCTGGAATCGATGCGTCCAGGCTTGGCGAACTATCGAGAGAGCGACCGCGAAGACATATCGACGCAGCGTGCGGTCTTGACGCGTGGGGATAGAGGTCTGGGGTATGCACTCGACTCGTATACGGCTTCGCTGCAAACCCTGATGCTGCTTTCCGGCGCAGTCCTGCTTATCGCCTGCGTGAACATCGCCAACGTGCTGCTTGCGCGATTTAGCGCCAGGACGCCTGAGATCGGGGTTCGGCTGACATTGGGAGCGAGCCGGGGCCGATTGGTACGGCAGCTTCTCACGGAGAGCGTCTTGCTTTCGGGCCTGGCGGCTGTGGCCGGAATTGCCCTTGCTTTCTGGATGCAACGCGCGCTGGTCGTCCTGCTGCTGGACGATGAAGCCCGCCAAGCAATCCACTTTACGCTCAACGCCCACGTTCTGGCATTCAGTGCGGCCGCGGCGATTGTCACTCTGCTGCTCTTTGGTCTTGCGCCTGCGCTGCATGCCACGAATGCGGACGTCCTGCCCTTGTTGAAAAGTGAGGCAAGCGGTGCCCGCGTATCGCGGCCAGTTTTGGCCAAGGGGCTCATCGTACTTCAGGTGGCCGCATCGGTGCTGCTGCTTACAGGAGCAGGCTTATTGGCGCGAAGCTTCACTAAATTGACCGCAGTGCACCCCGGCATGCCCGTAGAAAACATGCTGGTCATGAGGATTGGGCTGAGCCCACGGGAGTATCAGCAGGCATATCCGCTGTTGGTGTATCAGGAGCTTGTAGAGCGCGTCCAGCGCGTGCCGGGCGTGGTGTCCACTGCCCTGGGCTGGGACTTCGCGTTCGGGTCGGGCGGCCATTTTAGATCGGTTTGGGTCGAAGGGCAGCCGCCTGAGAAGGGACAGATGGCCGGGTTCAACGTGGTGGGGCCAGGTTTCTTTTCTACTGCGAGAATCCTCCTGGTCCAGGGGCGCGAATTTTCGCCGCGCGACGCCGCAGGCGCGCCCAAAGTCGTGATCATTAATGAGGCATTCGCGAAGCAATATTTCCCGTCGCAAAACCCGCTTGGCCGCCACCTGGGCGCTGAAGGCGAAAAGTCCACGTTTAAGTACGAAGTCATCGGCGTGGCGGCGGACACGAGAAACATATTCTTGAAGAACGCTGCCGGGCCTTTTTTTTACCTGCCCTTATTGCAAGATGAGTGGGCAACGTCACTCAACGTGGTCCTGCATGTGCGCACAAGAGGAAACCCGAAATTGATGACGGATCGAGTGCGGGCCGAAGTCCGCGCGCTCAATCCGCACTTTCCCGTCCGTGACGTGACCACACTGGCTGAGCGGTTGTCGCTGGCGCAGCGTCCAGACCGCATGATGGCGATTCTGGCCAGTTTTTTTGGCTCGCTTGCGCTGGTTTTGACTGCGATACTAGGGGCCACGCCGGCCAACGTTCTGGGAATGATTGTGCGCGAAACGCTCACGCTTGTCGCGGCGGGAGCGATTGTGGGTTTGCCGCTCGCGTTTGTATGTACCCGCGTGCTCAAGAGCATGCTCTTCGGAGTGGAGCCGCAGGATCCAATCACTGCCCTTGCTTGCCTTGGCGTGCTGTTGATGGCTGGGCTAGCGGCCGGTTACTTGCCTGCTCGACGAGCCGCTTTGCTGGAACCTGTTTCCGCCCTACGAGCTGAATAGTTGACGCCCTAGCGCGTTCCGTACCTCGTGCCGCTGGTGCATTGGGTGCGCATCTAATGCCACGAAGCCGGTCTCACCAGGCAGTTCCGGGTCAGCTTTGTCAGCCGTCTGCTTTGTCGAATGAAGAATGAAGTGAGTGCTGGTGGCTGGCTCATTTTGGCTGCTCGGCAACCTCCAGCTGCACGAATGGACAGTAACGTCTCGAAAACTGCGCGCATGATGGGCGGGCAGAATGTCCGTTGAACAGACGAATCCTAAGGATTGTTGCGCTGAGGAGGATTGCGCCTGTTTTTAGAGGTGTTTGAACACGTGGGCGATTTTCTTCCCAGCCTCTTCGGTGTAATACACCGTCACGTGCTCGCCTTTCTTAGCGCCTCGCACAGAGTAGCGGGTGATGTCTTTGCCTGAGTTAACCACCGCATGATCGGCAACGACGAAGGTTTCCTCAGTGCCATCGGCCGTCTTTACGGCCACGGTCTTTGAACCCTCGCCCACGTCCTCCACTGTACCCTCAGTCGCGTGGACTGTTTTATCGCCGACCCATTCGACCGAGTGGGCCGTCTTGTCGGCACCTTCTCCGACAGTATGGACAATGACATGGCTGCCTTCTTTGCCAGCCAGGTCACCTCCCTTTGTGGCATTTTTGAGGCCGTGGACCGTGGTCTTTTCCGTGAACTTTACCGTTTCGATCGTGCCGTCGGCAGTTTTTACGGCAATAGTTTTCGCGCCGGAATCTACTTTTTCGACTGTGCCGGTAATGACGTTTGTGGAAGCCTGATCGCTCTGGGAAGCTGCGACAGAGCCTATCGCGGCCAGAGCAAGCGCCACTTGAAAACTCACCTTAAAGAGCCTCGATGACATGGTTCCTCCTCAACGAAGCGAACAGTTAGTTTAGTCTACTCTCCGACGAGAGTGCCGCCCATGATTTCGATGCAGAGTCACACCAAAGGGGTTGCGGCAATTTTTGGTGTATAGTTGTTTTGTTGCAGGACCTAGGGCCGGGCAGGCCCGATGTGAAGCCTGCGGAGATGCGGCGCAGTAAGGCCGATCGATGAAACAGGAACCCGCCGAAAGTGCTCTCGTTGCAACCAAACCAGGCTTCCTAGGAATCCTCGCCCTTTTTTAAGGGCGGAGGATGCCAAAGAGGACGGTCTTTTTGCCACGCACGTAGAAACCTATGCAGCTCCCTTTGCGGGATGAAGGCGCACGAGCGCGCGAGAGTAAACCCGCTATCCTTCTGGACTTTGCTGTCCACTTGAAGTTGGCTTGCAGTTCACCTGCAGTGCATTGTCATCCGTCCAGAAATACGTGAGAGTGCGCGTCATCACAGCGCGGATTCAGGTGAAAGGGCTCAAGCTGGATGATCTGGAACGGCGCTGAAATTGGCAGACAGGAGGATTCCATGAAGAACACGCTATGCAGAATCACAGGGATTTTGGCCCTTGCCTTCCTGGCAACAACCGAGGTCGCCCGAGCGCAGGAGCCTGTGGTTGCGAATATTCCATTTCAATTCACAGCGGGGGCGATGACGCTCCGTGCGGGTGAATACAGAGTGCAGAAAGAGAGGGATTACTCTTCCGCGCTGGTGATACGAAGCACGGACGGGAACGGAGCCACGATGGTGATGACCCACGCCGCTTCGATAAACGCGCCGCAAGCCAAATCCAAGCTGGTCTTCCATCGTTATGGCAACCGCTATTTTCTGACGCAGGTGTGGAGCGCAGGCAGTTCCCTGGGACGCGAGCTGCCAAAATCGGCCAAAGAGAAAGAGCAAGCTCTGGCAGCCCACAACCATGCGTCTGACCAGGTCACGATTGTAGCCCGCCTCGTTACATCCAACCATTAGTGCCTCCAGAACGGGCGGCTAACTAACACGCGGGAGTCCGCACTAACCCCTCGGATTCCCGCGGTCCCTTCATTGAATGAATTGCTTTCCAACTGCTACTTCAGCGCGGCACCACGGATAAACGATTCCGCAGTTACTTTGGGGTCTCCATGGGCAGTGCGAACGGTGCTAGAGCGTCGCGAATCACTTTTTCTTCGCCCACGGCCACAATGGTCATGTGCGAGGCGGGAAAGTATTTGCGCGCAATGGCATCGACGTCTTCTGCCGTCGTGGCGTTGATCTTTCGGTTGTACCTCCCGATAGCATCGGGCCCAAGGCCATTAAGCCACAGGTCGGCGAGTTCGCCGGCCACCGCGCCGCGCGATTGCAGAAGGATGGCCTCGATGCCGAGAAGGGAGCGCTTAGCCCGGGTGAGTTCCTCTTCCGTGGGGCTAGTGGTGGCCATGCGGTTCAACTCGTAGATGATCTCATTCAAGCTGGCCCCAGTGACGGCATTGCGCACATCGGCCTGCGTGCGCAAAGTTGCCGCTTGCCGTAAGGTAGCGAGATTGGAACCAGGGCTGTACGTATAACCCTTGTCCTCACGAATGTTCGTCACCAAGCGCGAAGTGAAGGTTCCGCCGTAAATGGCATCTGCCACTTCAGCTCCTTCATAATCAGGGTCGCTGCGCAGCGGCCCAAAACCGGCGAGTACTAGCGTGGTCTGCACGGAATTGGGCCGCGCCACGAAAGTGACTTGGTGTGGCGCAGGCCCGGAAGGCTTGGCGTTCACACCTGCGGTTGGCGCCGCAGGCGCTTTCCATCCTCCGAGTTTTTCCTTGACCAGTGTGCTCATCTTTGCGGGATCGAAATCGCCCACTGCCACCAGGATGGCTTGGTCGGGGCGGAAGCGCCGGCCGAATTCCTGGCGGAGCTCTTGGGCCGTCATTTTGCCAAGAGAGTCTTGTGTCGGGGCGATCACGCTGTAAGGTCCGGAGCCGAACAGCACGCGCGCGAGAGCCCGGTTCGCCTGAAAACCGGGCTGGGCTTCGCGTTGCCGCAGCGAATCGCTTAAATTGCGCTTGGCCAGTGCTACCTCGCTGTCGGGGAAGGAAGCGTTCTCGAGCACGTCGGCAAGCAGGCCCGCCGCAAGCTCGGTCTTTGAGGAAAGCACGGAGGTGCTGACGAAAATGGCGTCGCGGTCCGCGCGCACACTCAGGTCGCCTCCAGCCGACTGGATCTCCTCTGCAATCTGCTTCGCATTCCGGGTCTTAGTACCTTGATTAAGCGCCCTGGCAAGAAGCTCTGACAAGCCGGGTCGGTCCGTTGGGTCCAGCGCGAGTCCGCCGAGCACCACGATACGGAAGGACACTGTGGGTAGACCTGGCTGAGCCACCAGCCATAGCGTCAAGCCGTTCTCGAATTTCTCGACCTTGACTTCCGGCGGCTGAAACGAAGGCTGTGTCCCATACGGAGGCAGATCCTTGGGCAAGGGCGCTTCCTTTTGCGCGTGGGCGGCGGCCGCAAACAGCATCACAAACATCACTGCGAGCGCATTTTTCATTTCTCACCTCGGGCGCCGCTGGATGTTTTGTCTGCCGGCGTCGGCACCCGGTTGATGATGGTGCGGTTTGTCGGTACCAGATACTTGGCAACGAAGCTGCGAACCTCTTCCGGCGTGACTTTGGCTACGCGGTCCGGTATCTGGTAAACGCTGTCGAAATGGCCTTCGAACAACACTGCATGCGACAGGGCCGAAGCTCGGTCGATCGGAATCTCCAGCTGACTGTACCAGTCCGAGCGCATCTTGGCCGCGATACTCTCGACCTGTTCGCGGCTGGGGCCCTTTCGCGCGAGCTCAGCCATGACTCCGTCGTAGGCCGCCAGGAGCTGATCCTCAGTGACGTTTTGCGGATACACAAGGAAGGAAGTCATGAGCGTCGGGCCGTTATATTCAAACGGATTTCCGAGCGGCCAGTTCATGCCGCCGTCGACCGAAACTGCTACCTGCTTTTCTTTCACTAGCGCCTGGTACAGCAGCGAAGCTTGTCCATTGTGCAGCAACTCCGCGGTAACCGCGCCTACAATGGCGTCGGGAGAGCTGCGCGATGGCATGTGGTAGCCGATGGCGAAGGCGGGAATTCTGGCCAGCTTGTCGGACTCCGTGAAACGTCGCTCACTTTTCTGAAGCGGCTCGTTGACGTCCGGTCGCGGTGGAGTAGGCCGGGAAGGAATACCCGCAAAATATTTTTCAGCCTTGTCGAATACATCGGCGGTTTTCACGTCGCCCACGATTGCCAGCACAGCATTGTTCGGCGTGTAGTACTGCTCGTAGAATTTCTTAACGTCCTCGATATTCGCGGCATCCAGGTCCTTGAAATCCCCATAGAAATTGTGCGCGTTCGGATACGTGTCAAAAGCCTTTTGCGGCAGGTCGAGCCAGTAGAAGGATCCGTACGGTTGGTTAAGGACGTTGACGCGGACCTCCTCCTCAACCACGCTGCGCTGGTTATCCAGGTTCTTGACAGAAAAATCCAGGGTCTTCATGCGGTCGGCTTCCAGCCACAACACAGGATCGAGCGTGGAGATTGGTCCCGACTCGATGTACTCGGTGAAGTCGTAACGCGTATCGCCATTGTTGAAGCCGCCTCCGCCCTCGATCACGCGGTCAAAAACACCCTTAGGCGCATCGGGCGTGCCTTCAAACATCATGTGCTCGAAGAGATGGGCGAAGCCGGTGCGGCCTTGCGGTTCCAGACGGAAGCCAATCCCATAGCTGATACACAGCCCGAAGGTCGGCGCGGAGTGGTCCTCGGAGACCGCCACGGTCAGGCCATTGGATAGCTTCTTCATCGCCGTAGGGGCTTTCCACTCCTGCCCCTGCGCGGCCGCTACAAAGCTAAACAGAAAAACAGAAGTCAAAACATGAGTCAAAAGATGAATCACTCTTCTCACGAGGGATTTCGCTCCTGCTACCCGTAGACGTAGGGCCTTGTTGGCGGGTATAGCCTACAATTTTCTGGCGTCCGCTGGCCAGCACTCATCTCACTGCTAGCTCGTGCGATGGAGACTTATCTGGGACGAATCGTTCGTTCGCTCGGCCCGTCGTTGTCCTGGTCCCCGCTTCACCCGTTGATGTCATAACGAGGTCGGCCTGACGACGAGCCGAGTAGACTGGTTCACCGGTGAAATCTATGTTTCGTTATAAGTCTAGCGGCGCAAGCGGCGCAATTAGGTCATTTCTTTCCTTCACCTCTTTGCCTAATATCTATGGTTTGGCCATCTGGCCTTTACTGCCCAACTGCAACACGGCAAAGGTAGCGTGTGGTCTGAGAACGGCTTCAACCAAGAACTGTGCTTCCCGTGGAGACAAACCAAATGACAAAGCTTGTTTCGCAGTTTCTAATCTTCGGAGTCATATCCTGTATGACTTGCCTTGCACAAACGAGGGAGGCTGGAGGCAGCGTTTCTGACCGGCCTCCGAAGCTGGAGAAAATGCCGGAGGCGCTGGAAATCCGCTTTGCTTTGAGCGCCTCGCCTCCACACGTGCGGGACAGTGCAGCCGCTTATGTCTTGGACCCGACGAAAGGTTATGTGTTAAGCCGCAAGGGAACAAATGGTGTAAGTTGCATTGTGGTGCGAAGCGACTGGCAATGGGCGAGTCCGCCGTTTCGTGACGATATTTACTGGCCGGTTTGCTACGACGCCGAAGGTTCAAAGACCCTGCTGCAAGACTATTTCTATGCCGCCGAGTTGAGAGCCCGGGGTATGGACTCCAAGCAGGTTCATGAGGCAGTGACGAGCCGGTTCGGAACGCCAGGGTACGCGAACCCATTGCGCACCGGGGTTGCCTACATGATTGCGCCGATCATGCGTGGCTATACAAGCGCACCTGGACCCGTCACTATGAACATGCCTCATTATATGTTTTATGCGCCAGGGCTTAAGGACGCCGACATCGGCGGGCACGGCTTCAGCAAGCAGTATCCGTTCATACTGGATATGAATCCCGGTCGCGATGACTACATCATCCTGCTCGTCGGCGAAGCAGAGAAAGCAAAAATTCTCGAGAACTCAAAGGATCTGCTGGACCAACTGTGCTCCTATCGGGAGTATCTCTGTACGTCAGCTGAGACGCGCGCCCGTACACCTGTCGACCACTAGCAAGCGCACGGTGTCTCTTTATGAATGCCACGACGCGCGGGATTTTCGTGAAGCAGTATCTTCACGGAGCCGCGCCCGAGACGATTGCGGAAATCCAGGAGCTGGCTGGGGGCCTACGGGAATACTACAAGCCCGCCTGGAAGAGCTCCTCGTCCAGAAAATCGTCGTTGAGACCGCCCGTTACGGTCGCGTTGTGGCACTCGAACAAGTCGAGCAACCTGAGCCAGGGTATAACCTTGCTCGTGTGGTTCACTGCCTCGATCGCACCTCGCGATATTCGACGGCGACAAGTCGCGCGCTCTACAGGGCAGTCGAAGAGCTCGAGCGAGTTCAGGAGACACGGAAGGCTCGCGAGGCTTCTGCCAGCGCAACGGATGGGGAGGCGGCTCCGCCTTCTGCGATCCTTCTTTGGCAGCCTTACGGTTTGCCATCATCCGCAGATAGCTGGGTGACTTGCTGTCGCCCCATACAGTCCCGTTTGTGTTGACCACAAATTCAACTTCGACCTGAGCATCAGTAAGGCGAAGTATTTTTCCATCCCGGTCCTTCATCCCGAACCCTGTCCCTCCGATCACTCCGTTACCTATGTCCACTATCTCGCGGGGTTTGTAAAAGCGGCCACTGGGTTTATAAGAGCCACTGGGGTCTCCCGTCCGTTCGATGCTCCGATCGGTAGCCTGGCGGCCGGTCGCCTTGCTACCGTTCTCGAACGTTAGAGTCCAGAGAAGACCGTAACCATCCCAGGTTTCCTTGGTGTCTCCGAATTCAAGCGCTGCGGAGCAGTAGCTCCCCTGCGCATTCTGGCCGCAATGGGCCTCAGTAATGTGCAACGGGGCGTCAGGTTTGTTCTTGATCAGCGCGTGGTCCACTTGAGCGAAACCGCTGCAGGCCAGCGCGAAAAGTAGTAACGGTACGAAGAATAGTCTCACTCTCATTGCTTTGCCTGCTGCATGGGCCTGAGCTGCAGTGACCCTTGCGCTGCGTGCAATGGTCAATAGCATCTAAGCTCTGCTACGGATTCCGCGCTATTCCCCGGCAGGTTGAATCAACCACCAGCAGTTTCGCGAGCGCACGCAGCTCCGCTTCCGGGTAGGCAAACTGTGCGACACCGCAAGCCATGCAAACCGCAAATTCCGGAAACACGAATACCTGAATATTCCCTACGATAGCCGCAATATTCGGGCATAGCAACACTGACTCATAGCATTTTCGCGTTCCATCGAAGACCGAATCGCCGGTGGAATTAGCGAAATCTCCGAGAACGATTGTGTCCTTGTCCGTCAGCCGACGCGCCTGCCGCGAGCGACACGCTATTCCTCCGGCTATTCCCGCTGCGAGCACTACGACGGCCACCACCACGACCACTTTTCGACGGTGCGACGGCGCTGCTGCACGCGGACCGGGGCTAGTGCCTGTCGCTATTCCACCTCCTCCGGCGACCGGCGCGATAAATCGATACCCACGGCGGGGCAGCGTCTCGATGTAGCGGGCTCGTCAGCCGAATCACCCAGCACGTCGCGCAGTTTCTTGATGGCGCTGTTCAGTCCGTTATCGAAGTCAACAAAAGTGTCTGCAGGCCAGAGTTTCTGACGAAGGTCCTCGCGCGTAACCACGTCACCGGGACGCTCCAGCAACAGGGCAAGCACTTGGAAAGGTTGGTCCTGAAGCTTCAGGCGGATGCCGTGCTTGTACATTTCGCCCGAACGCGAATCCTCTTCGAAAGGACCGAAGCGGGTCCTGGGGTTTCGGGCAGGGGCTTCCATGGCGAGATTTCGATCGTGCGGTAGCGTATCACCAATTTTTTGTCCGAAAGAATACGTGCCAAAACAATGTGGTTCTTACCTGTTTGCCCGTCAAAGTGGGGCCAAGGTTCGCCCCACTTTACTCTTACAGCTTACGACAATCTTGACTCCTTCAGATTCAGTGGCGACAGTGCGGAGCCGGGCTTTGCACGGATGACCAGCGGAGCGAACCAGCACCACTAGCGCAGGAAAACGTGCAGATAGCGAATTGCGGTAGCATCGACGCTGGCAAGCTGGCCTATCGCCGAGTTGCAGGCTTTTTCACGAAGCGATACACAAAGCGGAGCAGGCACACGGGAACCACAATCGTACCCGCAGTAAGCGCCACTGCAATCAGGTGTGGCAGCATGTCCTCACGTCCTTGGGCATGGGTCAGCGAACCCCCAGCTATTTAGTCCTTATTTGCAGGTTTTTACGGTAGCACTCCATCGGGTAAAGACCTGAATTTTGAAGGGTGATGCCTCGGTGCCGATTAGGTACCGGGGGGTGGATAAAACAGAAACGCTATGCACGAATCCAGTTTGGCTGGAAAAAAGCAAAGGCCCGAGCGGGCTCTAGAAAACGTCATACAAAGTCACGCAGCAATCTGTTCATCAACTTTTGCAGCAAGATCTTGTCTCCTAAGGCTATGCGGGTGAACTCGGCACCAAAGCCTTCGGCGGGGGCAATGTTTCGCACGATTGCACCTGCCCGTACGCTTCCACCGGGCACTTCAAATGCCATCCTGAGTTCTGTCCCCACGGGCGGTGGATTGGGCGTGGAGATGAACAATCCTCCCATGCCTAACGTTTTGACAGGGGAAAAGAGTTGAAGGTCTGCCCCATACCAACTTACAGGCATACCCTTTGGCAACGAAATGCGCGGGTATCGACGTGTGTTGCGACCGGACTGCTCAGGGACGCACTGCAAGGAGACCTCATCAACCTGCGTTGGGCTTTATCAGTATGCTCATCGTGGGGTGAAAGCAATAGTACGCGGACGTTCATTGCTCAATTTTTTCTCTCCGCGAACTTCATTATTCTTTTCACCGCGAAATGTACCAACCGATAGAAAGTCTGTTTCGTCCCACACCTTCGCGCACCTCGTGCACAATTTTACGACCTTAAAGCCTGACAGCCTGCGCGTGGTTTCGGCTCGTCGCGGGCAATCGTTGAACTGCGGCGGCTGCGTGGAGCCGTCAGGGAAGAACACCTTGGATTCACATTGAGGCATTCGCCCAACCGTGGCGCGAATCTACCCGGGTCTGCTCCATTTGTCTACTGGCCAAACGGCCAGGGAAGCGAGCCGAGACTCGCCAGCGGGTACTGTTATTTCTTCGGCTTTTTTTCTTCTTCTTTTGAAAAGACTTGTATTGAGACTCCCCACGCCTTACAGGCGGGGGATGCTTTGGAGTTACTAGGCAGCATTGCTGCTCGTCTCCAACGATGTTTCCTGCTTCAGGAGGCACATGCTCGAGTTCGTGACCGGCGATTCCGTCTCGAAGACTAGCGTGTTCAATGACACGGTCTCACACTGACCCGCCACGCATAATCTCAACCAACGCGCTATTCGTACCTCAACGCAACCATGGGATCCACATTCGTCGCCCGCTGCGCCGGCAGGAAGCACGCTGCCAGCGCGACCAGTACCAGCAGGGTCCCAACCACGGCTATTGTTACGGGATCGTCCGCCTTCACGTCATATAACATCGATTTCAGATAGCGCGTCACGCCCATCGCCACTCCGGTGCCAGCTACGGCCCCCACCAGCGCCAGCGACAATCCTTGCTTCACCACCAGGCGCAACACATCCCCTCTTTGCGCGCCCAGGGCTGTGCGAATGCCGATTTCGCGTGTTCGTCGCGCGACCTCATAAGCTAGCAAACCGTAGAGCCCGATGCACGCCAGCGCAAGCGCCAGCAGGCCAAGGAGGCCCGACAATTCCGCCACAAGCCGTTCCTGAAACAGCAAGCGGTCGATTTGCTGTGATTCCGTCGTGACGTCGCGGAGCGGCAAGTTCGGATTGATCTGCGCCACTGTGCGCCGAATCGCGGGAACTAAAGCTTGCGGATCGCCCGCCGTGCGCACCTCGAACGACGCGGCCAAGGCGCTCAGCGGCACGTACATCTTCGGACTGATTTCCCGCCGCAGATCGTTATACTTCGTGTCACGAACCACGCCGATGATTTCATAGCCCGGACTCGCCGGTCCATCTTGGCTTGCAGTGGATTGGCCAAAGCGTTTTCCCAAAGGATTCTCTTTCCCAAGAAACTTTGCGACGAACGCCTGGTCCACAATCACGGGTGTCGGTACAGCAGGTTGCTTGCTACCGCTGAACAATGATTGACGCGCCTGGGCGGCGATTCCGTAGTCCGAAGAGTCGAAACCGCGGCCGGCAACAAAGGGAATCTGCATGGTGCTGAAGAAATCCGGTCCGACCTCCAGCACATCGGATTCTGACTGCCGATCTTGAGGAGTTCCCGGCCAGTTGAACATCGTTGCCATCAATGCGCCGCTCAGCAGAGGGACCATGGAGTAGCTTGCTGACTTCACGCCCGGCGTTTCCGTAAGGCGGCCCTGCAAATCACGGTAAAAGCTATCGATCTGCGCATCCTTGTAACCCGCAAGCGACGGGTTGATTCCGAAAATCACGAGGTTGTGAGAATCGAAACCCACGTCAAGGCTGCGCAGGTTTTGTAGCGTTCGTACCAGCAGGCCAGCGCCAACCAGCACCACGATCGCCAGCGCCACTTGGGTCACCACCAGCGCGTTGCCGATGCTAAACCTTCTCCCGCCGCCCCGGGAAATTTTCGTCGAAGCGCTGAATCCTTCCTTCAATGCAGGAGTTACATCCACACGTACGCTGCGAAAAGCTGGCGCAAGGCCGAACAGGACTCCGGTAAGAAGAGAAACGGCACCGGTGAACCCCAGCACGCGAAGATCGAGCCCCGTTGCAAACGTCAGCGGCCGCGGCTGATTGTTCGATACGAAAGAAACGATCGCATGCGAGCCCCACGACGCAAAAACGATTCCCAAAATGCCGCCAGTCGCTGCCAAAAGCAGGCTTTCCGTCAAGAGCTGGCGCACGATTCGCATTCGCCCCGCCCCGAGCGCCAGCCGCAATGCCATCTCCTTTTGCCGCGCTGCTCCGCGAGCCAGCATCAGTCCCGCGACGTTCGAGCAGGCAATCAGCAAAATAATTCCCACCGCGAACATCAGTACGTACAAGGGGTTCGCAAATCGCCCGCGCGACCCCGTCAATCCCGTCTGCGCATTCACAAGAGTTACGGTCGGCTCATCGTCAGGCTTCGAGAAGGTCCTTGGCTCGTTCGGCGTATCGGGAGGCGCTTGACCTTGTGCAACCGGCGCGGACGGGGCCGGAACCCTGGCAGATCCCTGGCCCCCCGCGGCCGGAGGCATGCCGCCGCCAACTACTACAGAGCTTTGCGAACCCCCGACTGGTGGTGGCGGCACAGCTCTCGCGCCGGCAGGCGCCGGGCCGCCTATAACTACTTGTCTCGACGCAGGCCCTCCTCCACCTCGCGGTTCTGGAGGGCCCGGCATTCCTCCCGCCTCGAACAGCGGTATGGATCCGTGCAGCATCTCGTTGCGGAATATCCCGCTAATTGCGGCTTGAGCCTGCAAGATGGGCCTCTCGGCTTTCAGCCGACCGAGGATGGTTAGCCACCAAAACGTAACTTTGTCCTGCCGGTTGTCCCACATCCGGGGATCGCTAATGCGCAGCCCGGCTGCGAGCGGCAGCCAAACGTCGTAGTCACTTCCTGGCGTAATCCCCGTAAACCGCTGCTCGACGACTCCGACGATCGTGAAAGCCACTCCGTTCAGCTCAATCGTGCGTCCCACCGCGTCCCGGGCCCCGCCGAAGGAGCTTTGCCAGTGACCATAATTGAGCACCGCCACGGGCGCTGCCGTCGGCGAGTCGTCGCTCAATTCCAGAACGCGGCCCGCCGCAGCTCTCAATCCCAGCGTGTTGAAGAAGTCTCCGGAAACCAGTTGACCGCTGATCATGCTCGCCGGACCATTCCCGGTCAGTGCCAGAGGACCTGCGTTGGCAAACGCCGCCACTCCCGAGAACTGGTTTGTATTCCTGATCTCGCGAAACATCGGCTCGGAAAACGAGCACCCGGAGGGATTTGCCGCGCCGAAGCGCAGATTGCTTGGGCAATCGCCCGAAGACATGTAACCGTTAATCCGCGGCGCCTTGCGCGCGCTCCATCGCAGCACGACCAACTCCGAGGGCTTTTCGACCGGCAGCGAGCGCAGCATCACCGCATCAATCAAGCTGAAAATGGCTGTGTTGGCGCCAATTCCCAGCGCGAGCGTAAGAACAGCAACAGCGGCGAAGCCCGGAGAATTACGCAGCATGCGCAGGCCGTAGCGGATGTCTTGCCACAGTTCCTCGATCCAGGCGATTCTCCACACGTCACGCGTATCTTCCTTCACTCGCATCACGTTCCCGAATTTACGCACCGCCGCATAGCGCGCTTCTTCCGGAGTCATCCCGCGCTCGATGTTGTCCTGCGTTTCTCTCTCAATGTGCTCGCGAATGTCTCGATCGAGCTCTTCCAGTATTCGCCTGCCTCGCCTCATGACGCGCCCTCCCTACCCAGCCGGCCGGAGAATCCGCGCTATCGCTCCCGCCAGTTTGTCCCACTTGCTGGTTTCCACTTTCAGTTGTTTCCGGCCTTTCCGTGTCAGGCGGTAAAACTTGGCCCGCCGGTTGTTCTCCGAAGTGCCCTCTTCCACCGAAATCCATCTCCGCTTGATGAGCCGGTGCAGCGCCGGATACAGCGATCCCTGCTCGACCTGCAGCACTTCGTCGGAGTTGAATTCGATTGTTTTGGCGATGGCGTGGCCGTGCGCCGGGCCGCGTAGCAGCGTGCGGAGAATCAGCAGGTCCAGCGTGCCTTGCAACAGTTCGATGCGTTCGCGTTCCTCTTTAGTAGACATTCTAGGGGAGAATAGGGCCTTTCTAGTAGAATGTCAAGGGGAGGACACCGTCTATACGCGATAAAAAGTGATCTCGCTTTCCTGCCAATTGTCGTAGCATTGCCGCGTGAAAAAAAACACAAGTCAGCGATTCAGGACTGCGCCGCGCTTGCCTTCCAAGAGTTTCATGACTTTCTCCGCCTTGTCAGCCTTGACGCCCACTTCCTCGAGCGCCGCGCGAGAGTGCTTGAGAAAAGCATCGAAGTGAGTGTCGTTCAATCCCTGCTCCCGCGGCTGTGCATGGGCGGCGGTAATATCTTTGCCTGTATATATATATACGACGCGTCCGCCGAGGAGCATGGAGATGAACATACTCTGCCGTGCAAGCAAGTGCCCCATATCGGTGGTCTTAAAGAAGTGGCTGACACTTTCATCGGCCAGGACTCTTCGGTAGAAGGAATCAGTAGCCGCCCAGACTGTTTGTCTCCCGCCAATTAGGTCATACAGCGCATCGACCATTGTGATACTCCGCATCGATCAGAGGTCTTTGCTAAGACCTCTGTCGATGGGAATGGAGAACCCTGCCTCCAGCGAACGCCGCGCTTTCGCCGATCCGGCAGATGGTGTCGGATAGGTTGGGGCCGCATAGGAGCTGGTGTGGTTATACCACGCCAGCCGAGCGGTAAGAACCGCCGCAAGGGATTTGCGCCTTGGGAACCCAACTCGGTGGAACTTCCGCCAGAAAGCCTGCGTACTAACATCTATGTTGCAAGAAATCCGTCACGCCCTCCGCCTGCTGGCTCGAAATCTCGGCTTCACCGCTATCGCGGCACTGTCGCTCGCGCTGGGTATCGGCGCCAACAGCGCCATCTTCAGCTTAGCCGACGCACTCCTGCTACGGCCGCTGCCCGTCCTCGAACCTAGCAGTGTGGTCACCGTCAGCACTGACCGCCCGAACCTTTCGGAGGGCATCGGCGGCGTGTCGTATCCTGACTATCGCGATTTTCGCGAGAGTTCGCAGTCCTTCGCGGGCCTGGCCGCGCTACAGCTCTCCGCCTTTGGCGTGGCGAAATCGGCACGTGAGACTCCTCAGCTCCGCGTCGGCGTGATGGTCAGCGACAACTTCTACCAAGTGATGGGCATTCGACCCGTGCTCGGCCGAGGCTTCCTGCCGGACGAGGGGCAAGTCCCGGGGCGCAACCCCGTTGTGATCCTGGCCTACGATTTCTGGCGCACCGAGTTCGCTGCCGACCCTTTGGTCCTGAACCGCACCATGCGGGTCAACGGCATAGACTTCAACATCATCGGCGTCGCCCCGAAACCCTTCACCGGCGTCGACGAGTACGTTCGACCTCACTTCTACGTGCCGCTCATGATGTGGCAGCGCCTGAACGCGCTGCCCGAGAACCCGCTTGAGGACCGCACCAATCGTGCTTTCGATGTGAAGGGTCGCCTTAAGCCCGGCGTGTCGCGCGAGCAGGCGCGGGCCGAATTGGCTACCCTGTGGAACAGCCTCAAGCCATTGCACTCCGAGGCCGACCGTAATCGTGTGGTGGGGGTTCGCACGGAACTGCAGGCGCGCGTTCAGTCGTCGCCCCCCGATGCCTACCTCATCGGCATGCTGATGGCGCTGGTGGCCGTGGTGCTTATTATCGCGTGCGCGAATGTCGCTAACCTCCAGCTCGGTCGTGCCCGCGCACGCACGCGTGAGGTGGCCATCCGCATCGCGTTGGGCATCAGCCGCACTCGCCTGGTCCGCCAGCTCTTGATCGAATCCTTGCTGCTGGCCTTACTGGGCGGCATCGCCGGACTCGCATTCGCCTACGGCGGCATCCGCTTCCTGCAGACCATACGCATTCCCACCGACATTCCGGTCGTAATATCTCCTCAGCTTGATCACCGCGTCCTGTTGTTCAGCCTGTTTTCCGCGATTGCCAGCGCCCTGATCTTCGGCCTGGTTCCCGCCTTGCAAACCTCGAAGAGCGATCTGGTCCCGGCGTTAAAGAGCGCCGAGCCCGGCGCTGCTGTTAGGCGGCGCATGCTCGGCCGCAATGTCCTGGTGATCGGCCAGGTCGCACTGTCGATGATTCTGCTGATCGCCACCGGCATGCTGATGGACGGCTTCCGCAAGATCCTCGTCCTGAACCCGGGCTTCCGCACCGACCACTTGCTGACCATGGAGCTCGACACCTCGTTGGTGCGCTACACCCAAGCACAGACCCGCAACTTTTACAAAGACCTCCTGAATCGCGCGAGCGCTGTGCCGGGAGTTCGAGTGGTTACACTGGGAAAGGTGATGCCTCTCGCTCCCAGCCAGGACATGGAAACCTTCATCCCAGAGGCCTACCAGTTCCCTAAAGGCCAGGTGAACGCCTCGGCCTTCGCCAGCATAGTCGATGAGAACTACTTCGACGTGATGCAGACGCCTATCATCCGCGGTCGCACCTTTAGCGCCAACGACAAAGAGGCCGCACCACTTGTGGCGATCGTCAACCAGCAGTTTGCCGATACCTATTGGCCGCGTGAGGACCCGATTGGCAAACGCTTGCAGCTCAAGAGCAAGGAGGACCAGTGGGCGCAAGTAGTCGGAGTGACCAAGACCGGCAAATACACCTTCCTCGGCGAGTCGCCTACGCCTTTCCTGTATCTGCCCTTCGCACAGACCCAAGCCACGCGCATGGTCATGTTCACCGACACGATGGGTGATCCTGCTTCCGTTGTCGCTCCGTTGCGTCAGATCGTGCACGACCTCGACGCCAACCAGCCCGTGTTCAACGTACGCACCTTCGCCAACTTCTACCAACAACGCGCCATTGCAATCCCCCGCATGATCATGGAGATTGTCGGCACCATGGGAGCCATGGGCCTAACGCTGGCGCTGATCGGTCTCTACGGCCTTGTTGCGTACTCGGTCGGGCGACGCACGCGCGAGATCGGCCTCCGCATGGCCGTCGGCGCCTCCCAGTCGGACATACTGCGCATGGTTCTGCGCCAGGGCCTCGTTCTCTCGCTCGCCGGTATTGGAGTGGGCGGCGTGGCAGCCATCGCGGTTGCGCGTCTTATGGCCGCCGGCCTGATCGGGCTAGGGACTCCCAATCCGGCTACTTACGTGCTCGTACCCATGATCCTGCTGCTGGTCACGCTGGCTTCGTGCTATGTGCCGGCGCTGCGCGCTTCGCGAGTCGATCCCATGGTGGCGCTGCGCTACGAATAAGCACTTTGTCCACAGCTGGCGATCAATTCGAAATCCGCTCGATTTGAGGTGACTCGGCGCGCTCCTAAGGATCTAAGGATCTGGCGGTCAGTGCGATCAACACGTCAGAGTGCAAATCGCGAAGCTTCTCAGGACCAAAGCCTTTAGCGGCGTGGATTTTGCTGCGCCCCTTCCCGCGCGGCAGTATCCTTCGCCAGCGCCTCGCGGTTCGCGCATTCGTCTGTGACGCATGCAGCCCCACATTGCTCCACAGCGCCGCTGCGCAAGACCTCCTTCGCGACTACTACGGTGGCCACGACCACTAAAGAGGTCTATAGTCGCGTGCATTTCGTGGCTTCCGTCCGGAGGTGTATCCATGACGAATCAGTGTTCGCAGCCGCTGACGCTGGTTCCGGTGACTCTATCCGCATGCTGGAATACAAATGCAAGTGGTATGGAAGGACGCTCGTTAAGGTAGACACGTTCTTCCCATCATCGAAGTTGTGCTGCGTTTGCCATCAGAAGAACGCCGAACTCAAACTCCAAGACCGTTGGAAGTGCCGCCATTGCAGCACGGAACACCAGCGAGACGAAAACGCTGTCGTCAATATCTTTGTCGAAGGTTTGCGAATCTTAGCCGAGGGACGCTCGGTATCCGCCTGTGGAGGCACAGTAAGACTTGGGTGCGAACTCAAGCATGTGCCCGTGAAGCAGGAAACATCGTTGGAGACGAGCAGCAATGCTGCTTAGTAACTCCAAAGAATCCCCGGTCTTTAGGCGTGGGGAGTCTCAACTGCAGACTCCGGGAGTAATCACGTATCGCACGCTCATCGGGCAAACGTTTTGGTCCTACGACGATCCCGTCACCGTGTGGCTGAAGACAGCTTACGTACGTCTACGGGAGCCGGGCGGTCTGGGGGGCGCGTTTGTCTGGGCACTCAAAGACGACGACGCCAACGGCACGATCGTAAGAACGATGGGGGCAGGCCTTGAACAGTACCTACAGGGTCCAAGCTAGCTGCCGTCGCAACCGAGGCTGAAGCGCAACGCTGCACAAATTTCCGCCATTCTTAGGGAACTGAGCTGTGCAACTCGTTTTCCTAAGCGATTCTGGGTTACGGTCACGACATTGTGTAAATTTACGGCGCAGTGCGTTTTCATGCCATCATCCTCCGTGAGGAGAACCTCGGACGGCACGCCGCGAATCGCGGTCGTGATCGGCGCCACAGTAACAGTGGATAGATACGGGACGGCGCTATCGCGCGTGAGAACCACGACAGGCCGTTTCTTGTCAGGTGTTGAAAACTGGTAAAGCCGAACGTCCCCTCGGCTTATTCTGCCGGCCACGCAGCCTCCGCTTCCCACGCGCTTGCCTCATCGCGGGTCTGCCGCTGTTTGGAATAGCCGGCGCGGTCGCGTTCTTCCAGATCGCGGATTGCTAATCGCCGCAGGTGCTCGCGGAGAGCATCACGCACCAGTGCGGAGCGGTTCCGCTTGGTGCGACGGGCGGCTTCATCTGCTGCGCGCAACAGCTTTTTGTCGAGGACGATCTGCACTATTTCCATATGTGGAGTCTACTCCACAATGCAGTCCACAAGCAAGAAAGGCAGCGAAAAGAGCGGGCAGCCATGGTAACCCTAGCTGGCCCCAAAAACCGAGAATTACAAAACGAGCTCGACTCAGTCGAGTGACACACGCCGCCTATGCACTATCGGGTCAGACTGGTGCGCTTCTTGCGGCTGGGTTGTCGCATTGCCGAGACAATCGAACGTAACAAAGCATTCACGGTCTTCGATGACTTGAAGATGGCCGCGATGTCGGGCTGTGTAGATCTCGACCTGAACCCCTCGATTATCGGTGCGCAGCAGGCGAGTGGTCGGTAGTGATGTTCGAACCCGCATGGCGACAAGATTCTGCCTAGGCGATCGGCGACAGCAGCGCGGTCAGATAGGTAATGATTAGTCGCCAAGTGTTTACCGGTGGGCGCGGCCGTGAACGACTAGTAGACGAGAAATGCGGCGGTACCTGACAAGGCAAGAAGCGCCAATCGGCGCGAGCACCCACAAATGATATACTCATCCGTAGTGGAGAGAATGGAGATGGACTCCGGGGCTAAGGTTATCGTTCGTGATCCCGAAATCCTGGGCGGCATACCAGTATTCCTGGGAACACGCGTGCCTTTCAAGAACTTACTCGATTACCTCGAAGGCGGTCACACTCTGGACGAATTCTTGCAAGAGTTTCCGTTCGTCACACGCCAGGCAGCCATCGCGGCGCTGGAGCATGCTAAGGAATTGGTGATTGCCCAGACACGATGAGACTTCTCATCAGCGCGACTTCCGCAACAGTGCCATAGACTGAGATGGGTGGGATCTCCGGTTGACTCCCGTGCCGTTGTGTGCAGCGTCAGCCCGAATGCTGTCTGGCCGCCAAGCAACAAGTTGCTTCCATATTTCCGTGGCCGTGACCGATCCGCTTTTTGGCGCGGTCAGCCGGCGCTAGAATTGACCACTGACTTCGATTACGTCGATAAAGGAGCTGCGCCGTGCGGCAAACACTTACTCGACGCGAGCTTTTGCGGGGCTTGAGCGCGTTGGCCGTCGAGGCGGGGCGACCCGAAAAGGCACCTTCAGCCTTTGTTCCACTATCGCAAGCCGGATCCACGGCTGACGAAAGCAAGCGCTGGAAGGGCTCGGCGCTTGGAAATCTGTACCCATTTGTTAAGCACCAACAGGAAAAGACGCACCAGACCCTTGCTTTTCTCCATCACCAGCCACAGGATCTCGACGCTTGGAAGGCTAAAGCACGAACTAAAGTCTTCGAGCTCATGTCCTACCGGCCGGAAGTGACAAACCCTCGGCCTCGGATCCTCGAGCGCGTGGATAAAGGCAACTACGTGCGCGAGCGGTTGAACTTCTGGACTACTCCGGATCTGGAAGTGCCCTGCTATTTCCTCATTCCCAAACGCGCCAAATTCCCCGTCCCTGCGGTCGTGGCGTTGCATGACCACGGCGGCTTTTACTACTGGGGCAAGGAGAAGCTGGTTGAAACCGATAACGAGCACCCGATGCTCGCCGCCTATCGCACGGAGTATTACGACGGCGTAAGTTTTCCGGCCTTGCTCGCGCAGCGCGGCTACGCCGTGATCGTGATCGACATGTTCTATCACGGCGAGCGCCGCTTGATTCTTGATGAAGACTTGGAGCGCGGCACGAACGATCGTTCGAAGCACGAGCCGGAAGAGATCATTCGCAAAATCAATCAGCGCACCGGAAGCTCGGAAGAGACGGTTTTCCGGAATATTCTCCACTCGGGATTCACCTGGGGCGGCGTGCTCGTGTGGGACGATATTCGCACCGTGGATTACTTGCAGACACGTCCGGAAGTCGACCCGAATCGCATTGCCTGTGCGGGGCTTTCAGTCGGAGGTTGGAGGAGCGTCTTTCTCGCCGGACTCGATCCGAGGATTAAAGCGGCGTGCGTGGTGGGATGGATGACCTCGTTCCGCTACTTGATCCCTCACTACGAGGTTTACACGGTTCCCTCGGGGATGGTCCCTGGTCTGCTCGAATACTTGGACTATCCGGACATCGGCTCGCTGGCGATGCCGAGCGCGCTCCTCGTGGTCCACGGACAGCAGGACAGCTTGTTTCCTCCCGACGGGGTTAAGGCTGCCGTTGACAGCTTGCGTCAGTCCTATCAAGCGATCGGCAAGCCGGAGCGGTTCGACACGTTGTTTTTCAACGGCGCTCACAAGTTTCCCCTCCAGGCTCAGCGGAAAATGGTGGACTGGTTCGATCACTGGGTTTGAACACAGGAAATAAAAGGAGAGAAATCGCTCCCAAACAGGGCGCGCCGACGGCGAACGGAATTGGTGCCTAGTTCTGTTGACCCACTTTTGATTTTGTGTTTGTTTACTCCAGCAGGAAGCACCGGCATGGTCGCTGCCCATGCATCCTATGCTTCAGGTAGTCCCTGCCCCACCTGACCCTGACGGCTTTCAGCCATCTGGACTTGCAGGTTCGTTTTATGGTTGATCCTGGTCACGATCTCCGTTTTCCAGTTCATGCCGCTCCTGCCGCCACGATGGAGCAAGGCTCTCTTGAAGGCCGCCTTTCCGTTCTTCCACAAGAAACTGAAGTGAGGGGGAGAGGGGGAGGAGTCATGATCCGTAAGGAATATTCAGACCGTCCCTCGAAAGAGGGCTTGAGCCGTTATAAATACTTCAAGGGTTTCTACTTCGACGGAATCTCCCGGTATCCCTGCACCTGCAAACCTGAGTGTCCTGATCCCTGCAATGGCAATTGTGGTTGCGAGTCTTGCCGGAATGTCTATCTGGACTTCCGGAAACTAATTGAACTCAAGCGGTGAACGGCCCACAGGGGACGCGAACACGCTACGCGATTAGGCGACCAGCAGAGGCATTCCCGCCTTGTGGCAGGTCGCGATGACAAAAATCCACGGAGCGCTGGAGGCTGTGACCAAGTGGCCCACCAGCCCAGGAGAAGCCCTATTGCGTTCCAAAATCCCTTTCCTGAGTTTTTGGAACAGCCTGGTCCTGAAGAATGAGCGGAACGAAAAAGAGGGCGGCCATGCTAATCCTGGTCGGCCCAAATCCCGGCTGTCGCCGGGACTGGGTCAATGGGAGGCTGGTCCGCGGACAATCTGCACAAACCCATCCGGACGAATCCACTTTGCGAATGCCGCCCGCACTTGGCTTGCTGTCATGCCGAAGTACAGTTTCGCCGCGCGCTGCGGCTCGTCGAGCGGCAGGCCGATTTGAGCACGCCCAAGAAGGCCGTTGGCAATGGTTTCCTGGCTCGATTCAGCCAACGGAATCTGGCGCAGCACCAGAGCCTTGGCCTGCTCGAGCTCGCCCGGAGTGACGTTGTCCTTCTGCATGGCGATGAGGTCTCGCTCGATCAGCCCGTGTGCCTTCGCCGTGTTTTTTGGATCACAGGCGTAGGTCACGGTGTAAACGGCGCGAGTCTTCCTGGCGTCCAGTTCAACATCCACGTTGTAGACATACCCCGTGGTCTGCCTTAGATCATGATAGAGTCGCGTCGCATAAAAACCTCCGCCGAGGACGTGATTGCCAAGCGCGAGCGCGTAGTAGTCGGGATCGAACCGGTTGATGGGAACCATTTGAGAAAGGCTTACGGAATCTTGCAGCTGGGTTAGGTCGAGCACCGTCGCTGCCGTTGGTTTGTTTGGGGGCACCGCAGGCAACTCCACGTCCGGTCGTGCACCCATGGCCTTCCAAGACCCGAACCATTTCTCGACGACCGCTCGCGCTTCGTCCGGCGTAGTGTCTCCAATTACGACAATTGTCGTCAGGTCCGGACGCAAGGTTTTGGCGTAATAGTTCTTAACATCATCGAGCTTCAGCGAAGTCACCGTTTGCGGCGTCTCCTCGCGGAGGCCAGGATCGTTTTGTGGCAGAAGGGCATTGGCGAGCGCGCGTTCCGTTCGATAGCCCGGGCTCTTGCTGCGACCGGCGATGAATTGCGCCAATTGCCGCTGAGTGATGTCGAAGGCCTCAGCTGGCAGCGCAGGGTTCATTTCGTTGTCGGCCAGCAGTTCGATACCGCGCGAGAAGTCCTCCTTCCGTACCTCAAGGGAGAAGTCGTATCCGGCAGACAGCTCGGCAGCGATTTCGTCCAGCGCTTTTTGGAAAGCAATGCGGTCCAGCGTCTTTGTTCCGTATGAGAAGAGCTCGTTGAGCACCTCCGAGACACCCTCTTTGCCCCGTGGTGCCTCGGTCTCGCCGTTGTGCCGCACCTTGCCGCGCACCGTAATGGTCGGAGTTATCGTCACTTGCCGCACGATGAGACGAATGCCGTTGGGCAGTACCGTTTCCACTGGCAGGGGCGCTGTTGGCGGCAGTTCAAGTGCCATAAGCCGTGATGAAGCCCATTCGGGCAGCTCGACTGTGCGGGTTGGCGGAGAAGTCACCTGCTCCGTTTGTCCGAAACCCTTTTGAGAAACGGCCTCGCCGCCCGGCACGGGTATTAGCGTCGCACTAATCGAGTTTGCGTCGGTGAGGTACTCCTTTGCGATGCGATTCACGTCTCGCAGTTCGACGAGTTTCGCCGTATCGACGTCCTCATCCGGCGAATACAGCCCCCTGCCGGCGAGAGCATCGGACCACGCGTCAGCCAGCCCGGGAATGGAATTGCGGTGAAACTCGGCTCTGGCGATGATCCGTCGTTTAGCAGCTTCGACCAGGTCCGTTGGCAGTCCGTTGGTTGCATAGTCGTTAAGAATCTTCCGCATTTCTCCTACTGCCGAGGCCGCGTCACGACCCGCGGGCAGCACCGCGACACTGACCGCTACGCTTGCCTTCCGATACGTCTCTTCGAGATCGAAATCGGTCTGCAGGGCCTTTCCCTGCGGCACCATTTCGTACAGTTTTCCACGCTCATTCGCGAGCACATCGGCAAGGATCCTGGTCCCCGCGAAATCTGGGCTGTCAGTGCCAGGCACGCGATAGGCGATGAAGGCCAGCGAATAGGGGAGATTGCTTTCTAGCGTGAAACTTTCGGACTTCACCGGAGCCAATTTGATTTCGGGGCGCGGCGGCAGCTGCTTCCGGGGAATGCCGCCGTAAAGCTCTTTGACCTTGTTCAGTACTTGCTCCGGTTGCACATCGCCGGCTATCACCAGGATCGCGTTGTTCGGTGCGTACCAGCGCCGGTAGAACTGCCTCAGCATTTCTCCCGTGGTCGCATCGAAGGATTCCTTCGTCCCCAGCGCGTCGTGCGTGTAAACCGTGCCGGCAAACATATCCTCGTTCAATCGCTTGAGGAATTTATAGGCCGGATTGGAAAGGTCGCGCGCCACCTCCTGCTCGATAGCGCCCTTCTCCTCCTCCCACTCCTGTTCTGAGTCATCAATGCCCCGCATACACGCAGAGTCGACCCGCAGAGCAATGTCCAGGTCCGCCGCCGGAACCGTCGAGAAGTACTGTGTGATGTTCTGCTGTGTGTCAGCGTTTTCGAATCCGCCCAACCGGGCAAAAATCGCCGCGATCTGATCCGCCGTCAGCCCAGCACAGCCTCGAAACACCATGTGTTCCTGGGCGTGTGCCATTCCGGGAAATCCTTCTGGTGATTCGTTGCCTCCCACCAGGTAGTTCTGCTCCACGGTTACAACCGGGGCCAGCGGGTCTCGGATGACCACCACTTTCATTCCGTTCTCGAGCGTTGCCCGGGTGACATCGCTAGGCGTTACCGAAGACACCGGAGAGGCTGGTTGAACTAGAGCGCGGTGGATCCCAGCTGCCGAGTCCTGCAGGTTGCGGGGGGCCGCTCCGAAAACTGCTAAAAACGAGGCCAACGTCGGTAGGTAACGAAAGAGGCGTTGCACTTGTACCTTCCTGGCCAGCCACAAGCGTCGCACGCCGAAGGTCTTCAGGCAGCGGGGGCAGCAAAAGGGTCTCTCGATTGCTTCTGCCCTCAGTTTAAATCAAACCTATACCGGATCTTGGCATCTGAAACGACGCGGCACACCGCCTACATGTACCGAGTGTCTGGTAGACAGCAACACTGGCAAAAATGCCAGATGGGCTGCTTCGCTGCGGCGGCACTCGCTTTGGGTCGGCACGCGGAACACCGCTGCGGCGGGAATGCGCCCCAACCTCGTGGACTTTCGTGCGTATTGTAACGAAGGTTTCGAACCTAGATCTTGTTCAAGCGCAAATCAGTTGTAAGAAAGAGGTAAATTCTCGAGTGAACCGTAAAGATCTCGCAACTTGAAATATTGGGATGCGCACTCCCACGATGGCTTCCGCATGTGGAAGAACAAACATGAAGCCTTCGAAGGCGACGGCCACAAGGTTTCTTACGACGGCAAGAATGGCTTCGTAATCGCCATTCATTTCTCAGGGACTGCCAAGGCCAGGTCTGCGAATTGAGCTTCAACGTTTCGGTTGGGCTTGAGGCTCGCGGACCGTCTCCGTTAGCGGCAACCTTCGAGCCGCCCTGGTTCGCTATTCGTTAAGTTCTTTATTTGCGGCTCCGGATCGAGGACAAAATCCAGTTTCGCTACTTGGATTGCTGACAGTCTCCGTGTTGTTCCTTTCAGTTGCACGATATCCCCATATCCCCATGCCTCAAGGGCAGGGGCTCTACGGCTCTGCTGGTAGACTGGGTCCTGCGGAGGGCTCCACGATGGATGACCGGAAAGAAAAGCGGAATCTCAAGACATTTCTCGCAATGCTCTCAAGCGCGACACAGCCTTTGACTCTGATGTTAGCTTCGACGGAGAACGTAAGCTCTGGCGGGATGCGCGTCCAAACAGACCGACCCTGGAAGCCAGACACTCGCTTGTTGGTCGAAACTTCCGAGAGCGAACGGTCGGCGAGAGCACGAGTCATTTACTGTGAGACTCTCTCAAACACAACCTTTGCCGTGGGGCTGGAGTTTTCTGAATAACCGGTTAAGTTCTTTGACTTCCTCCCCTCCCTGAAGGGAGGGGATTCCTACTGCTTCCCCTCCAGGACGGGGCTTTACCCCCCTTACAGGGTAAGAAATAATGCGCGTCATTTTGTCGGCCACCGTTCATCGATCTTCTCCAGGATGCGCTTGGCATTTTCGACTGCGTCGGCGATGGCGCATTCCCGCGCCGGGCATAGCTTGTCGCCTATTTCGTGAAGTTTGCGGGCGGCCAGAATCGTTGCTGCAAAAAGGATCGCGTGCTTCCGCTGCTCATCCATTGAGTCCTCCAGCGGAAACGGGGCCGACAGGATAGCACGGAGCCTGGGGGGGGGTGACAGGACGGTCTAGAACGTCAGCGCGTTACGGAAGACGCACGCGGGATTGCGCATAGAAGAGAACTGCCGAGAAAGCGAGAACGAACACGGTTATGCCGAGCCACATGAAGACGAAGGAACGCTGGTCCGCCTCGGGAGGAGGTGCGGTAATGCCGATGATGAAAGACAAACCGCGAAAGATACTGGCCAGAAATCTGATCATTTGAGTGTTCCGGCGGAAACGGGGAGAACCGACTCGCAGGGCGTGAGAAGCGTGGCCCAGCCTGACACCGTTCACCTTCGGCCGAACCCAAGACGGAGAAACGCTAAAAACCTGTACCGCTCTCACCCCCAGACCAGCGTCTAACTTTCGACCCAGTCATTGCTTGGGTTCAAGGCCCATCACGAGGCCCGCTCTATTCCAGAACCGACTATTTCTCGATCCCAAACTGGCCCTTGCAACACCTCCTGATTCTCACATTGCAAACTTTGCGACGGTTTTCTGAACCTCAAAAATCCGACTACCGGTAACCTGAAAACTATGCGACTTGCGAAACAGCCGGATCGACATACTTGACAAGCAGAACCTCGTTGCCCTCCTCGCTGTAAATGAGTTCATCGACGAGCTTCTTTGCCAACAGAAGCCCGAAGCCGCCTGGCCGAAGACCCTGAGCTTCTCGAACGGCGACGTGGCTCAACATATCGTCGGCTGGGTTGTTGAGGGCGGCATGGCGAAGCTCCTGGAGCGAGAAGCCGTGGCCCGGGTCTTTGACGCGGCACGCCACCGCGCGCCGGGCGCGAATGAACGAGATCTCCACGTGTTGGCTGGGATCGAAATTCGCGCCATATTCCATGGCGTTCAGAAGGACTTCTTTGAAAGCGGAAATGACGCCTTCGGGAATGTCGGGATTTCTAACCCCGCGAAGGAATTGGACCAAGCGATTTGCGGTGGAGATGTCGCAGCGGGCCGCCAAGCGAACCCAAGCGGGCGTCGCCGAAAAGACTTCGATACCGTCATCCCAGCACGGTGAGGCCATGGCTGCTCGCACCATTTCGGCGAGCTCAGAAGCATCGAAGGGAGCCGAGAAATAACTGAAAGCTCCCTCGCGCATGGCAGAAATGACGTCCCCTGGAGTAAATCTATCGGTGAGGATAATCAGGCGGACGTGAGCGCGAGCACTTCTGATTTTGCGAAGCAGCTCAACATCCTCTGGGCCGAGCATTTTCCTCCCGGTGACGATCAAGTCGAATGGCTCGGTTGTCGCCAGAGCGAGAGCATGTTGATTGTCAGCAGCGGGGTGAATGGTCCAGCCATCGCTGGCCAGAACATTCGTAAGCAGTTCATCGACATCGCCCCCGGATGCCACAACGAGCGCAGTCTTCTGGTCTGTGCTGCTGCAGGGAGTTGTCATAGATGACCCCGCTTCTACGATGACGATGCGGCGTGACCTAGCGACCGGAAGCTGGCAAGGGCCTGAGTCTCATCGTCAAAGCTAGTGATGGTTCCTAGCAGGCGAAGTACCCTGAACACCTCCAATACATGGCCGCTCGGACGTAGCATTTTCAGGTCGCCACCGTGACGTCTGAGGGAAGCGCACGTCGCAATAATGATGCTGAGGCCGGAACTGTCGACCTGGGTCAGTTCTGTTAAGTTCAACAACACCTTTCGCGCACCACTGGCGAGCAGTTTTTGTAGATGGCGGTCCAGCAGCTCGCTCTCACCGATAGTCGACCTTCCCCGGAGGTCCACTATGGTGACATCATCGCGCTTGCGGGTTGAAATTGTAAGACCCACAACATCCCCGTCTGACTTGCACCCTGTGATGGTACCGATATCGCCACACGATTATACTCTTGTGCCATTCAGCACTCATGTGCCGCTGTCAGAGCAAAATAGAAATGCGGAACCCAGCAAGCGCCGCGACTGAAGAAGGTTATGAGGTGACAAAACTGACAAAACGCAGTCGGCTAAATACCTTGGGCAAGAACGCGTTAGCAGGAACGAAGAGCAGCCGGGAACGCGGCCCGGCGATGGTCTATTGCATGGTGAACAGAGCGGACGGAGCATAGCCACGGGTATTTCGTCGCGAGTACAGCTATCACCACACGGTTTAGGCGCGAGAAATCCTGAAAATTGTATTTTATGTCGATTCATATTCTAAATTCTCTATTACTCATGAGGAATTACATGAAAAAACCTGGACTTAGGGATGAGGTGTGTCCATCCCGCGTTGGCATCAAGGTTGCTAGCGGTATTCCCAGATTCTTTCGACGGAGCCCTGCTTATGAAACTATCCAGACCTTTCTTGGTCGTGTTAGCTCTATTTTGCGCGTTCGGGTTGATGTTCGCCCCGACGGTCTGGGCGTCGCCTACGGGAAGCATCGCCGGCTCGGTGAAAGACCCGAGCGGAGCCGTGATTTCGTCGGCCAAACTCACGCTCGTCAACATCGCGACAAACGCCAAGGTGGAAGCCGCAAGCGACAGCAATGGCGCCTTTCAGTTCCTGCAACTGACTCCGGCCGTGTATTCGCTAAACGTGGAAGCCGACGGCTTCAAGAAGCTCGTTATGGAAGGCATCGTCGTGGAAGTCGACCAGATCACGCACGTTGAGGCCACGCTTCAGGTTGGCAGCGTTAGCCAGACCGTAGAAGTCAGCGGCGGCGCAATTCCCCTGCTGGAAAATGATAGGAGTACGCTGAGCAACGTCGTCGAGAGCGAAGTGATATCGAATATGCCCTTGAACGCCCGCCAATATCTGGACCTCGCTCTTCTGACCCCGGGCGTGTTGCCCTCCGCCGCTGGCACACAAGGTGGCGGCTTCAACGTGGCCGGAGCCCGTTCTCAGTCCAACGTCTTCCTGCTTGACGGCGTGAGCAACATCGATACTCAAATCAACTCCGCACTCGGCAACTTCCGCATTACCGACGCCGTGCAAGAGTTTGCCGTGCAAACCAGCGTGGCCACTGCGGAGTTTGGGCGCGGCACGGGCGGTCAGGTGAGCATTGTTACCAAAAGCGGCACGAACCAGTTTCACGGAACCGCGTTCGAGTATCTGCGCAATTCGGTGCTGGACGCGGCCGATTTCTTCACCAACAAGAACCACGGAACGAAGAATCCACTGCACCGCAACCAGTATGGCGCTACGCTTGGTGGACCAATCCTCAAGGACACGATGTTCTCCTTTCTGTCCTATGAGGGCTTCCGCCAGATAGCTCCGACGGTCAGCAGCACGCGAGTTCCCAACGCCGCCGAACGCGCCTCGGTTACCGATCCCATCTCGCAGTCTTTGCTGCAGTTCTGGCCAGCTCCCACGAATCCCAATGCCTCTACCGGCAGCAACAATTTCATAGCTAACGTTGGTGCCACAACCTTCGATGAGACCGGGCTCGCCAAGGTGGATTACAACTTCACCAAGAACGATCGCCTTACCGCACGGTGGGCGCAGTATGGCGGCACCGTCTTTACCCCTGGTGCGCTCCCACTGGTTGGCGGCAACGCCAACTCGCCTGGCAGCGACTCCGGCGTGCTTGACTACACGCACACCTTTTCGGCGCGGTTCCTGAACGAAGTCCGTTTCGGTTTTTCCCGCAACAAGACCTTCATCACCGTGCAGGATTCCGGATTTAACGCCGCGACGATCTTTGTGGATGCAAATGGCAACCCACTCCCTGGCATAGTGGATGCCAGTACAAATCAACTTGATTCCGGACTGCCGACGATCGGGATCGGTGGCGGCTTCGCTCCTTTGGGCAGCACCAGCAACCTGCCGCAAGGTCGGCGCACGAACACCTATGAGATCTTTGACAATATGTCGTTGATCGGCCCGTTCGGTGCCTCAAAGCATTCCTGGCGCTGGGGCGCCCACGTTCGGCGTGAAGATGCCCGCCGGTTCCTGGATGGATCTGCGCGTGGCCAGTTCAATTTCTCCAACTTTGCCGATTTCGCCGCGGGCAGGGTCAATACGGCAACGCTCCTCTTTGGCTCTACGCTGGCTTATTGGCAGCGGTACCCCTGGGATCTCTATTGGCAGGATAGCTACAAGGTGAAGGACAATTTCACGCTGAATTATGGCGTCCGCTATGAATACCCTTCAGCCATTCACCAAGTTCGCGACCAGGCAACCAACTTCATCCCTGGGGTGGGTCCGGTTCTACTGGGCACGAACAAAGTTCTCGCCATTGACACCACGAAGAGCGGACCTGCTTCTTTCTTTTATACCCAGGCGCCCTTTACGCTTTCCGACACCGGCGTGAATTCGGATAAGAACAATGTCGCTCCCGTCCTCGGATTTGCCTATACTCCGCGATTCGCTAAAGGATTATTTGGAAATGACAGCACCGTAATTCGCGGCGGATTCCGTGTAGGCTATGACGAGGTTTTCAACAATATCCCTGCCAACATGGCCCTGAATGCCCCTTTCAACCTCACCACCACACAAGTGGCTGGCACGACGCAGCCTGCCAAGTTCTCGTATGCCGTGGGGCTAAATCAAAATGTTCCTCTGGTGAAAAACATCGGCCAGCCAAACCAGGTTGGTCTAGTTGGATTCAGTGCGGAAGACCAGAGTCTGCGCAGCGCCTACATTTACCAGTATAGCTTCGGTGTTCAGCGTCAGCTTGGCGGCGCATTCTCTCTGGAAGTCGACTATCAGGGTTCGGCCGGTCACAAGCTGGGGTTGTTCATCGACAGAAACCAGCCAGAGGTCACGGTGAACGACCCCACTAAGCGAGGCAACCAAGCACCTAACGCCCAGATGTTCCCCAATTCCTTCTTCGGCTCGATTGGAACAGGCGTAGGTATAGGCAACTCGAACTACAATGGCGCGGTGGCGATAGCTAGGTACCAAGGCCGCCACGGCATCTATTTTGAAGGTTCCTACACACTCGGCAAATCTATCGATAACGGTTCCTCATACTTCGGCTCGACTGGTGAACGCGCTGGCCTTTCCGATTCTACGAACCTCGCCGCGGAACGCGGTCCATCGGCGTTCGACATTCGCCACCGCGCCGTATTCACGCTCGTCGACGACTTGCCGGTTGGACCCGGTCACCGGCTCCTAGGTTGGAACAACGGCGTGAATCGCCAGGTGTTTGGCGGCTGGCAAGTCTCCAGCATAGTCTCGATCCAGTCCGGCACTCCCTTCACGGTGTTTAACAACTCCGCCGACTTCAGTGGCTTCAACCAGTTCAACGACCGCCCCGACGTCGTTGGAACCGGGCCGCTTCACCACGACAATAGCAATCCCGACGCGGCCTTCGACAAAACCTACTTCTCTTCGACTCCACCTACCGGGCGAGTGGGAACCTCAGGGCGCAATCAATACTACGGCCCAGGGCTGCAGAATTGGAATTTTGCCGTGGCCAAGGTCTTCCCGCTGGGCACGGAAAGAGTCCGTCTGCGATTCCGCGCGGACTTCTTTAATCTGTTTAACCACACTAATTTCGCCAATCCTGTCGCGAACCAGAGCAGCGGGAACTTCGGCAAAATCACAGCAACTGTGGGCAGTGCTGTGGCCACGGCGGTCGGCACTACTGCTGGCGTCCTAGGCGGCGGACCGCGCGTGATTCAGGGCGCCCTGCGTGTGGAGTTTTAATTCGGGGAGCGTGTCATCCGCCGAACAGGCACAAATGCTGGTCGCCGCAGGCCGTCTGGAGTTCAACCAAACACGGACAAATGCCAGAAGTTCATGTTGCCGGTCGACTCTCCTACTGTTGCCCGCACCCTATATGGCAGCTCCTCTGCCACATGAACTTTTGAATGATCTAAGAACTGAAGCGAATTCCCCCTCTCCGCCCTTAGAGGAAGAATGGCAGGACCGGATACTCGGTCGTATGCACGAATCGGTATCCCAAGGCCGGGCGGGCCATTCCCTGTCGTCGATGCGTTCGTGAAGCCAGCCTCAATCTGCAAGAGCAACATACCTTCCTGATCTCTCCGTGCGAGCAAACATTTTGCGTTTTAGCAGGAAGATTCGGGTGTTTGCCGGAAATGAGTCTCAGGTCGTTTGCCCCGATATCAAAATCGCGACGCGACGTCCCTTGTGGGTGCGGAGTAGAAACATGGCGCCCTACCCTCCCGGGTGCCTCGGTTGTGGCGACGGTCCGAAGCGAGAGCCACAGCTTCAAACCGCCTGACCGGTCGTGGAGGAAAGATGCGTCAACGAAATGCTCGGCTAATGGTGCGTTTTGGGTTGATTCTTTCCATTACATGGGGAGCCGGTTGCGCCCGTACGGCAGCGTCAGGATGCTCCAACCCGTGTGGAGCCGCGACCTCAGGCCCGGCCAGCCCAAGTGCGCCCGCAGCGGCGAACAACAACCCTGCGCTCAAGGGCAACTACGCCTTTACTTTCAGCGGGATCAAGGGGAACGGAACGGTCTCCTCTATTTCTGCGGCGGTGGGCATGTTTACCGCGGATGGCGCCGGCAACCTCACCAGCGGCGAGCTGGACACGAATGGCGTCGGTACTGGCGCGGCGCTGACCGCGCAAGCGTTCACCGGCACGTACACGATCGGTGCGGACAACCGCGGCGTCATGACCTGGAATTTACCGGGAAGGGCGGTGCAGTTCGCCGTCGCGATGACCACCAACGGCAACGCGCGGTTCATCGAGTTCGACGCTTCGGCCGGATCGGGAACGATCGGTTCAGGAACCATCGAGAGCGCGGACACAAACGCATTCAGTACGGCCAGCATAACCGGTGACTACGCGTTCGGTGTTGCCGGCCTCGACGACTCGAATAATCGAGCGGCGATCATCGGGCGGTTTGCGTCCGACGGGACAGGCACTCTCACCGCCGCCGCCGGGGACCTCAATGCCTATGGCACGCCCTACACTCTCTCTTTTACTGCAGCGAGTTACACCGTGTCCGACACGAAAACGGGCCGAGGCACAATGAACCTCGCGTTCACGTTCGGCGGGACACCGGCAAACCTGAATTTCGTGTTTTACATCGTGAACGCGAAACGGTTATTGGCAATGGAGAGAGACACGGTCACGACGGCGACTCCTTTGCTGAATGGCGTGGTGGTGCAGCAGCAAACGCCCTCGGGAGGCTTCACCAACGCGTCGTTGAACGGCAATCTGGTGATCTATCTCACCGGCCTGTCGAACTGCGGCAGCGGCGCAACGGGCGTGCCCAAAGCGGTGGCAGGTCTGATCACTGCGGACGGCACAGGCACTCTCAATCTGGACTTCGACGAGAACTACTGCCACGCGCCGCGAACCGTGACAGGTTTCTCCGGCACGTATGGTGTGGCGAGCAGTGGGCGGACAACCATTGCCCTCGGAGGATACGCGTTGGTGGCGTACCTGGCGAGCGCGAATCAGGCGTTCCTCTTCGTTTCGGACGGTAATGTTTTGTTTGGCGTTGGCGAACCGCAGACTGCGGGGCCGTTCACCAATAGCGTCGTGAAAGGGACGTACGCCGGCTCGGCGACGTATCCAGCGTCTTTTGGCGTGACGGTTTTCTCCGGCGAATTCACCGCGGACGGCGCCAGCACGACTGGCAATATCAGCGGCCACGAGGATGTGGGCGCGCCCAGCGGATCCGTTCCAGATGAGGCGTTCAATGCTAGTTACTCCGTGAGTTCGTCTCCGACTAACGGAAGAGGAACCATGACGGTCAGTTCCGGGACCGGCGGGAACGCGGTATTTTATGTGATTTCGCCGACGAAGTTGGTGGCACTCTCGCAGAACGATCCCAACCCGGCGATCTTGGTCTTCGAGCAAGGTTCCACGACAACAGTGCCGCCACCGCCGCCTCCGGCACCCACGGTAACACTGTCTTCGCTGACACTGAACCCAACGGGTGTGATTGGCGGCTTGCAATCCTCGACGGGTACGGTGACGTTGAGTGCGCCGGCGCCCGCAGGCGGCGCAAACGTGGCGCTTGCCAGCAGCAACGGAGCGGCCAGCGTGCCGTCGAGTGTGGCGGTTCCCGCCGGAGCTACGAGCGCCACGTTTACAGTGAACACATCGATTGTTGTCGTGGCAACGTCTGCGACAATCTCGGCGACGTATGATAACACCACGCTGACAGCAACGCTTTCTGCATTGATCTAGCGCAACGGCCTTTGCATATGCTTTTTGCTGGGGGCGGGCGAAGAATGAAACCGACACCTGCGCCTCTCCGTTGCCCGTCGTCGCGCCGTCGACGAGCATGATTGCAATCAGCACCCACTGAAACCCAAATCTACCTCGCAGAACGGTAAACACAGCTTTTCTGATTTCCTCGATCCCCGCTGCCGAGCAACCGGTGCCTCGTATTGGCTCCCAAGCACAACGCAAGCACGACACCGCGGGACACCGATTTTCTAACTCCTTACAACAGTGTGTATTCCACAACCAGTCAGCTGTTTAGGGCGGTTGAATGACGGTTGTGGTGGAGCACGTTTAGGAACCAAGTTTCTTGAGCGTCTTGTCGCAGTCGGCCTGCATCTTTTTCGCGCGACTTTCCAAGTCTTTGTCCGGCTTGCCGCCAAGCAACTTCATTACAACATCCAGATTGCCGCGAACCACGTGATTGACGATGCGAAGCTGATCCGGTTGGTTGACGCCGCGGGCATCAAACATGCTACCGATTTGGAGAAAGCTGGTGCTCAGCTCAATGAAGTAGACGCGTGGATCGATCTCCACCTTGCCGCTGCTGAAGAATTGCTGGCCCTTGCTGGGGTCTGAACCGGCGCCAGCCAAGGCCGTAAGGGTGCGCGCCAGGGCGTTGCGGTCCAGCTGCGCCTCGGCGGCAAAGCGCTCGCCGTCCGCGACCCATTGGCCGCCTTTGATCTTTGTCACCGTGGGATCCGTGCCCCCCGTGAAACCGGGAAAATTGATCTGCACGGGCATCGGGTTGCCGCTCAGCTTGCTGCGCTGATTCATCACCGATTGCATGGCGTCCATCAAGCGCGAGCGCGCGATGCCGTAGTAATCGGCGCGCATTTTGCTAAAGGCGCCGGAGCGCGACCGGGCAGCAGGCTCTTTTGCGCCGAGGCCGTAGGCGTCGGCCATTTGTTTGCCAGTATCGGCGAGCGCGGTCACCAGCGCTACACGCAGTATGGCGGCTTGCTGGCCAAGGGGGTCGTCACCGGCCGATTTGATCGCCTCGTCAAGATCTTTCACCGCTGCGGTGAAATCGGAAGTCTTTAGGCTGTTTCTCGCGTCCGAGAGGTACTTCTCGGCGGGGCTCGTGGGCGGTCCACCAGAGCACGCCGCAAGAGGCAGGGAAATGGAGATTGCCAAAAAGAGGAAGAAGCAGTGCCGCATCGTCGTTACTCCTGCACTTAAAGGGGAATCGTAAGTTTGGAGGGTACCTGCGGGGGATACTAGGCCCAACCAAGAGCGAGAGTCAATGGCCGCAGAGCGTTCCGAGCGTTCCAGCGTTCCCCGCCGCCCCTACCGTGGTGCTCCGCATCCACTCCTGTGCGTGAGCAGGCTCCTTCGCTTCTATCCTCTGGACCTCTATCCCAGCGAGAACAAGCCACTTGTCTTTCTATTTAGACGGTTTCATGCGTCTCCACGAATCGAGCAGTGGCGGAAACGGTGCCGGCGAGTGGCGGAGCTACGGATGCTGCGGCGGAATTGCTCCGTGGAGCCTTGCGTGTCACGGAGCATGCAGCGCCACGGAACGATTCTGAGCAAGGAAATCCGCGACGATCCACGCCGCTCCTGCGATGGCAAGAGTTAGGGCGCTCTCCGTCCAGTTAAACAATTTATGTGGGTCCGAGACGGCAATCGGCAGCCACACGAGAAGCCCAAATCCAACGAGCATTATCGTAAGCAATCGAGACGCAAGCGGAGCAGAGCGCCCTGAAAGCAGCGCGAAGGCCGCAAGCCCGAACGCAACCGTAGTGGCAATCGCCCAAAACAATTGTCCGGGAGGAATCCATTTCGGAACCAACTCTGCCGTTGCCGAGAGATAAGCCAGCTGTTCGACCGCAAAGGAAACAACGCAGACTCCAAAGAACACGTACCCGATCCGCGACAGCCTTGGTGCTCCCTCATGATGGTTCGGACCAGTCATCCCATAGGCAACCAACGCCCCCGAGACCAAGGAGAATTGCTCAAAAAAACTACCCCAGCTGTTATACGTCAGAGGTCTCGCAACGATCTGCGGCACTGAGAACAAAGCGAAGATGAAATAGATGCTGCCAAGTGAGAAAGCGCCGATTCGTTTGGTTCGTGGCCATTGAATGGCGAAGCCTCCAAACAACTCGATGGCAGCGGCTGTGTACAGGAGAATCTCAGGATGAGTGACTTTGCCGAACGGCATGATCTCCCGCCAGGCATTCAAGTCGCGCCAGGCTAATGTGATGACGCCAAAAATGACGGCAGCCAATCCATAGACATTGTGCCCGAGATAGATTCTGCTCATCTGATTCGTGCGCATCGGTAGTCCGCATACAGCACTGATCCCGCATCCTCTGTGGGAGTTTGCCACCGTGAACTGGCCTTGATCAATATCCGCTCGAAGAGACTTTGATATAGCCATTATGATTCGCCCACGCCCGACCTTTCTTGACCGTGTGCGCAAGGGTCGCATACACTAAGAAATTCGAAATCAGCCGCAAAAGTGGCTAGGGGCTGTTCGCGCCGCGGGTGAAACGGACCACCGCGCGGTTGCGTACTACAAAGGGGGATTGCTTTGCCAAAGCGCACCTATCAACCGCGACGCCGCCGTCGCGCGAAGACGCACGGTTTCCGCGCACGCATGAAGTCGAAAGGCGGCCGCAGAGTGCTCGCGGCGCGGCGCAAGAAGGGGCGCCATCGGCTCACCCCTGAGTAGCGCCGGAAGCCCGCCCATGTCCGGCCCTGCGGGCAAAGAGGAGATGAGGTTTCCGCGCGAGGCGCGGCTTGTGAGGCGCGGCGAATTTGACGCTGTCTACCGCGCCGGAAGGCGCCGCTCGAGTGCCCACTTCACAGTTTTCCTTCGCGCCAACGAATTGCCGCAGAGCCGCTTTGGCGTCAGCATTAAGAAAGCGCTCGGCGGAGCGGTGGTGCGCAACCGCATCCGGCGGCGCGTGCGCGAAATCGTGCGCTGCCACCGGAGGGAGATATCCGCGGGATGGGACATCGTGATTCACCCGAAGAGTGCGGTGGCCCAAGCGCCGTTTGCGGAGCTTACGGCGGATTTGCTGCGGCTGCTCGCGAGCGCCGGGCAGGCGAGGAAGTGAGCGAACAAAAGATGGCGAAGCTCCAAAGAGAAGAGGACAGACTGAACTCTGTCCCACTGTCGCTGCCGGTGCACATCTCCCTTTTGGCTCTTAGGTTCTACAAGACCTATCTGTCCATTCTGTTTGCGGGGAACTGCCGCTTTCATCCCACCTGCTCGCAGTATGCCTACGAAGCGATCGAGCGCTTTGGCGTGGCGCGTGGGATTTGGCTGGGCTTGAAGCGACTGCTGCGGTGCCATCCTCTTTCGCGCAAGGTCGGCTACGACCCGGTCCCAGAGGCTTGGGACGAGACTCGGCACGCCGCAACCATCGCGACCCACTCTCGAGAGATTCCGCATGAGGTGCATTCTTGAGTGTCGTTCCCGGACAAAAGGACAAGTTCACGCCGGAATTGCGAATTCTTGTGGCGTCGCTGCTGTCGATTTTGGTGATTCTGGTTTGGGCAAAATATTATGGGCCGAAGCCGCAGGTGCAACCCCCGCGCCCGAACCGGCCGATTTCAACAGGTCCCGCCACTTCCGGTCCCTCCACAGCTGCTCCCTCCGAGGGAAAAGGCTCCGAGAGCGCACCGGCACGAGCCGCAGTTGCCGCGACGCCCGTGAACGTTCCGCGAATCAGTGATTCTGAGGAACGCACGATAACCATCGAGAACAATCTTTATCGCGTCGAGATTTCGAACAAGGGTGCCGTGGTCAAGAGCTGGAAGCTCAAGAAGTATACGGACGATACGAAACCGCCGCAGAAGTGCAGGGACGGTTCCAATCCGCCGTGCGTGCTCGACCTGGTGCACCCGGAAGCTTCCCAGCAAACCGGTGGCTGGCCGTTTGCCGTGATTCTTGACGATGAGCAACTGCAAAACGCCGCGAACGGCGGGCTCTATCGTGTTTCAACACCCGCAAGCACGCTCGATGCACCCACCGACGTGGAGTTCACCTGGAGTGACGGCCAACTGGAAGTTACGAAACATTTTCACTTCGATCACAGCTACCTCGTGCGCGTGGAAACCTCCGCCAAGCGGAACGGCAACCCCACCAATGCGGGACTTGCGTGGCTCGGCGGATTTGGAGATTGCACGGTAGCTAATCCTGCTCCGATCGATAGGGTGACTACGTACTACAGCGAAGGCGGAAAAATCACGAACTACTCGTACAAGAAGCTCGAAGACCTCGACAAGTGGGGCCCTGGTCTGTGGCAGCGTGGGAAAGACTTTGTTGGCATCGAGGACACTTACTTTGCGGCTGTGTTTCTTCCGCCGAGCGGCTCCGCGCCGGGAACGCTCGAGACGCGCTACTGGAAGGCTCCGCAGACGGTTAAGGTCTGTGAGCAAGCTACTCCCGAAGCGCTGCCTGAAGTTGCGGCGGCTTCTTCCTCCAGCACGCTCGGGCTGCGCGTCTATGTCGGGCCGAAAGATTACGACGACTTGAAAAAAATGAACCCGCCCCTGCAGGGTTTGGTGAATTTCGGATGGCTCGAGTTCATTGCCGAGCCGCTGTTCCACGGCTTGAAGTGGCTGCACAGCTACATTCCGAATTGGGGATGGGCGATTGTCGCCCTCACTCTGATTTTGAACATGCTGCTTTTCCCGCTGCGCCTCTCCGGCTACAAAACGACGCTGAAAATGCAGCGCGTGGCGCCGCAAGTCAAAGCCATTCAGGAAAAGTACAAGAAGTATTCCATGCGCGATCCGCGCAAGGCGGAAATGAACAAGGAAGTGATGGCGATCTACAGCAAGGAGGGCATCAATCCCGTGGGCGGCTGCATCCCGCAGCTTCTGCAGTTTCCCATTTGGTTTGGGTTGTATCGCGCTCTGCAGGGGACCATCGAACTGCGCCACGCGCCCTGGTTCGGCTGGATTACGGATTTGTCGGCAAAGGATCCCTATTACATTTTGCCGTTGCTGATGGGTTTGTCGATGTACTTAGTGTCGAAGATGACCCCCATGACCGCCACCGACCCGCAGCAGCAGGCCATGATGAAAATCATGCCCATCGGCATGGCCGCCATGTTTATGGTTATCCCCTATCCCAGCGGCCTGGCGGTGTATATTCTCACGAGCAGCGTGGTGGGGATCGCGCAGCAGTGGTATTTGAACCGGAAGCATCCGCTGCCCGTTCCGGGCAAACCCGCGCGCGACAAGAATGGCAAGAAATCTTAGCGGGCAGTCTCCCGATCGCAGGGTTGTAGGGCACGGTGAGTCCGGAAGCCTGCGGTTTTCTCTGTGGCGATCTTTGCGATTTGCGCTTGCTACTGCCGGGCGCGCCATTGTAGATAAAACGACTTATGTCCTCTGAACTCATTCGAGACGGAAAGCTCGACCGCCAGGCCACCGCCGAGGCGCTGCGGCAGTTTCTCGAAAACATCGTGGGCGCCTCCGGCCTCGAATTGAAGGTCAACGTGCGCGCGGTTTCCGGGGACGGCTCGCCGGCAGAAGGCGAGGCGGAGGTGGTCGCCGACCTCGACGGGCGCGACAAGGAAATGTTGTTGGAGCGAGGCGCCGACGTTTTGAAGGCATTCGAACACCTGGCCTTCAAGGCGCTGCGACTGGAACCTGCATACCACGAGAAAATTCACATCGATAGCGGCGGATACCGCGCGCTGCGTTTCGAAGAATTGAAGATGACCGCGCGTGTCGCTGCCGAGCGCGTGCAGCAAACCAAGCAGCCCTTCCGCCTAAATCCCATGTCTTCCCGCGAGCGCCGCATCGTGCACCTGGCGGTGAAAGACATTCCCGGGGTGCGCACGCAAAGCGTCGGCATCGGAGAAGACCGGCAAGTGGTCATTCAGCCAGCGGACAGCAAACCACCTGCTCGTTAGCATGCGATGGCTGTTTCTAGCGGCTCAACGACGGTTTTTGATGAGACGCGGGAGCTTCGAAGGGTCTGGAGCTCAGTTCGCTGGTGCGTTGAGGCGCTGGTAGGGCTCGGTCGAAAATAGCAATTCCCAAGCCGCGTCGGCCGCGTCGGTGGGCGGCTAGCCAGCGTGGCGCTCATTCAAAATGGCCAGCGAAGCATCGCCCTCCGTGAAGTCGGTGTGAATTTGGACGCGGTTTGCTTCCTCGGCCGAAGCAGCCGCGCAAACAAGGACCAACCCCATACGAGCGGACCACAACGCAAGGCAGGTCAGTCGAGAGGTCATGCCTGTTCGACGAACTCGAAGCGCAAGGGATAGGCAATCCGAAAAGCCTGTTTCGCCGGGTAGAGGAATTTCGACCTTAACGTGTCGCCCAACCTTGGGAAAGCAGGCTGCCGTCCTCTCCGAAGCGAACACGATACGTGAAGGCGGGCGGGCGCCCGGTAGTGGTACGTGAGAATCGGACATCCATGATGTCCACGATGGCCTCGCCGCCCTCTTTGTGAAAACGCGTCACCGGAAAACGCGCGAACCACAATACTTTCTGGACTTCCGGCAAGCGTTTGGCTTCTTCAATGTAGGAATTCGGCGGCGTGTCGGGATAATAACGATGCTCGTGCGCAAGTAAGTCGGTGTCGCTCGCCGACGTGTCGGCGAGATCCATGCGCAGCTCGTAGACCCCGCGCTCAGACCGCACCAACCCGTCCCAATGCCAAAGCGAGGGTGGAAGCGGAAGTGCGCCAATCGATGCGACCTGCAAATGATCGAGCTCCGCGAACTTGTGGATGCGCGCGAGAGCCACGCGATGCGCAAAAATGGTGAGGGCAACGTAAGCCAAGGCCGCGGCAAACCCCGCGCTGTTCCACCGGCCATGTCGCATTTTCAGGCCCCAACCACGAATGGAGGGTAGAAGAAAAACCGCCGTGATGACCATCATTGCGCCCAAAACCGTTTGTCCCGAAATCGGCGCCTCCACCGCTTCGGCGAGGCGGGCCACCATCACCGGGACCGGCATGAATACGAGCCAGGTGCCCAGGGCGCGAGACCACATTTTCGCAGGCTCGGAATAAACCCAAGCGAGCAACTGCGGAACCAGGAGGATGGCTGTGAAGGTGAAGTCGACGATAAACAGCAGGTCCCAGGCGGGACGCGACCATTTAAGCGGCGACCAAATCATGGTGCCAAATGAAGTTACCAGGTCCAGCAGGATGTGGCTCAGAATGCCGACTGCATAGATTCGACTGAGCGCAGCAAACGAAGGCGCCTCCCATTTGCGCCAGCTTGTGAAAGCGCGCGTGATTCCCGCAAGCAGCAGCGCCCAAAGCGGAAGCATCACGAGCGAATGAGTGATGCTCCTGTGCCAGGTGACAACGAGCAGCCGGTCGTGCGAGAGCAGGTCGCGAAGCACATCGGAGTCCGGGAAGATCGCTCCGAGCATGAGCGACCAAGTCACAATGCGGCCCCGGTTCACCTTGGATCGTGGCAGGTCTCGAGACCCGTTCTTTTCTCTTACGCTCGCGGCGCCAGTCGACGGACCAAACAGATCCTCGCCGCCAAAAATCGCCTTCCCGATGAGCGCTCCCGCGATTCCGTGCGTTATGGTGTCCATTTGCAGTGGCGGCTCTCTTTAGACCCGCGCCTTTCTCCTCCCGGGACTTTGTTCCGATTCTTCGGTCACGCCAAAGATGATGTCATCCGAGCCCCACCGCACCGAACGGTTATCCCGCACCCTCAGATCGCCGTCTTCCGCGGCCTTAGGCAGAGGGATCTGCTTTTTGAGAATCCCCACTCATTGTACGGAAATCAGCGGCTTGCTTTTTGGAATGGCCACGCCGATGCGACGGGCACTCACGCCGTGGTGGCCAAGGACTTCCAGTGCCTGGCTGCCGAATTCCGGTGCGAGGGCAACGAGCAGGCCGCCCGAAGTCTGCGGATCGAAGAGCAGGTCGCGGAATTCCTGCCGAACACCTTCGGCGAAGCCTGCGCAATCGCCAAGGAACTCCCGGTTATTTTTCAAGCCGCCGGGGAGAAAGCCTTCGCGCGCCGCTTGTTCCGCGCCGGGCAAATAGGGGATCGCCGTGTGATCGATTTGCAGCGAAGCCGCCGCGATGTGTCGCGCCGGATCTCCTAGCGCCATTTCTCGCGCGTGCCCCAGCAAACCGAATCCGGTGATGTCCGTGACGGCATGAATCGGGTGGGCGGATTGAGCCTTCTCCTCGAATTCCTGAAGCGCCTCCGAGGCAACTCGGTTCAGCTCCGACATCGACGCGATAGCTGCTCGGAGATCCCCGGCCGCCGCGGCATCTTTCTTGAGCGCCGTCGAGAGCACGCCCGTCCCGAGGGCTTTGGTCAACAGCAGAACGTCGCCCGTTTGCACGCCTACATTGCGCCAAACCCGTTGCGGATGAATCAAACCCGTGACCGCATAGCCAAATTGAATGTCGTCGTTTCGAATCGAGTGCCCGCCGATGACGCTGCACTTCGCCTCCGCCATTTTGGAATGGCCGCCGCGCAAAATTTGCTCGAGAATTTTCGGTTCGCCCTTGTCGGGAAAGCCGACGATCGACAGCGCGGAGATGGGCTTGCCGCCCATGGCGTAAATGTCGCTCAGCGAATTGGCTGCGGCGATCTGCCCAAACGTGTGCGGATCATCCACGATCGGCGTGAAGAAATCGACCGTTTGCACCAGTGCCATTTCCGGCCCGAGTTGATACACCCCAGCGTCGTCGTTGGTTTCAAAGCCAACGAGCACGTTCGGATCATTGGCCCGCGGCAAGCCGCGCAAAACGGAGTCCAGCAAACTGGGACTCAGCTTCGCCGCTCAACCCGCTGCCTTGACCATCGCCGTCAGTTTCACGGTTTGCGTCAAGCCGCACCTCGCTGTACTGCGCCTCAATTATAGCGGGGTCGCGCCCTTTGTGCTTGCGGCTACGGCAGTTGAACAATAGTCGCTTTCGTCATTCGATGCCACGGCCGGGAATGACCAAGGATCCGCACCGCGGAAGCCAGCAATGCACATCCGAGCGTCACACACAGAGTCCGTTGGGGGTAGTTAGGTTCTTAAATGCGTTCGCGAAAACACGGACAGTTGACCCTTCGCCCAGCATGTCCGTAACATTCTGGGCCATGGCTCGTCAGCCCGAACTCATCGGCCAGACGATATCCCATTACCGCGTCATCGATAAGCTCGGCGGCGGAGGGATGGGTGTGGTCTATAAGGCTCAGGACAGCGATCTTGACCGCTTCGTCGCCCTCAAGTTCCTGTCGGAAGAACTGGTCGATGACCGCCAAGCGATGGAGCGCTTCCGCAGGGAAGCCAAGGCTGCTTCTGCACTAAACCACCCGAACATCTGCACCATTTACGAAATTGGCGACCATGAGGGCAAACGCTTCATCGCGATGGAGTGCTTGGAGGGGAAGACCCTGAAACACGCCATCATGGGTCAGGCCATGGAATTGGAGCACCTTCTCGGCGTGGCTATTGAAGTCGCCGACGCGTTGGACGCGCCCATTCCAAAGGCATCATCCACAGAGACATCAAGCCCGCAAATATCTTCGTCACCGAGCGGGGCCATGCCAAGATTCTGGACTTCGGTCTTGCGAAGGTCAGCTCATCGAAGTGTACTGCAGGCAGCGAGCCAACCCTCGCTACTCAGGAGCTAGACGCGCTAGCCCAGGGAGTGCCTTGGGGACCGTCGCGTACATGTCGCCGGAACACGTTAGCGGGAAGGAACTCGATGCTCGCACCGACCTGTTTTCTTTCGGGGTAGTTTTATATGAAATGGCGACAGGGCAATTGCCATTCCGCGGGGAAAGTCCTGGTCTGATCTTCAGGGAAATTCTCGATGGAGCTCCAGTTCCTCCTGTCCGCCTGAATCCCGACGTGCCTGCAAAGCTAACCGAAATCATCAACAAGGCACTGGAGAAGGATCGAGACTTCCGGTATCAGCACGCTTCCGATATTCGCACCGACCTCCAACGCCTCAAACGCGACACGGATTCAAGCGCCGCGCGAGTGGCGGCTTCCGCGGTGGTCGTCGCGGAGCGTCACGCGTGGTTGCCATGGACTCTTATGGCGTTGCTAGTGGCGGGATTGCTTGCGTGGGTCGTCGCCAATCGCCCCCCGGGCCACAGACCGTAATCCGCTTTCCGGTGCGCAATTCACACGACTCACCAACTTCGAAGGAGCCAAAAGCAACCCTGCTATCTCCCCGGACGGGAAATTTGCGGCGTTCCTTTCCGACAGGAGCGGCGCCTTCGACATCTGGCTGATTCAAGCCAACGGTAACAGTCTCGCGAACCTTACCCAGGGTCGCATCGGAGATGCGCGTGCGCCTCTCCGTGCGGTCGGCTTCTCAGGGGACGGATCAGAAGTGTGGAGCGCGGGAATAGAGGGCAGGAGGCTCAAGCTATGGCCGCTGATGGGCGGGGCGCCGCGCAATTTTCTGGATGAAAGCGCCGCAGAGGTTGCCTGGTCGCCCGATGGGACGCGGCTGGTCTATCACACCTGGCAAGCAGGCGACCCGACATTTGTGGCCGATCACAACGGCGCCAATCAGCGCCTAATCCTGCAGAACGAGCCCGGATTGCACAACCACTATCAGGTCTGGTCGAAGGATGGAGGCTCGATCTACTTTGTGCGCGGCAGGCCAGCCACGCGAGAGATGGATCTGTGGCGCATTACGCCGGACGGGGGAGAACCAGAACAACTCACGCATCTCAACGCTGATATTGCGTACGCGACCCCGATCAACGAGCGGACGATTCTTTTCGTCGCCCACGACAAAGACGGGGCTGGCCCATGGTTGTGGGCGTTCGATAGAGAAACCCAAACTTCAGGCCGCGTGAGTTCGGGCTTGGAACAATACACCGCTCTGGCAGCCACAGCGGATGGTCGCCGTCTCGCTGCGAGTGTCGTGAACCCTCGGATCAATTTGTGGAGCGTTCCGATCACGAGTCACGTTGTCGAGGAACAGGACGTCGAAGCTTTTCAACTGCCCACCGCGCGCTCGCAGGCGCCGGGCTTCGGAGGCGGATCGTTGTTCTACTTATCTTCGCGAGACGGAGCAGACGGACTGTGGAGCTATCGCGATGGGAAAGCGCTGGAGGTCTGGAAGGGCTCCGACGGCGCGCTCGAGTCGCCTGCGGCAGTCTCGGCGGACGGGAGGGACGTTGCGTTTCCACTGAGGCGAAACGGGAAGCAACAGATGCACGTAATGACGGCGGATGGAACGGGACTCCGCCCCCTCCCGAGCGATGTTGATCTTCGGGGCACAGCTTCCTGGTCTCCTGACGGCAAATGGATTGTGGTAGCCGGCAGCGACCGCAGTGGATTGGGTTTGTTCAAGCTACCTGTTGACGGCGGCTCGCCGGTTCGGATTGCAACAGGACCGTTCCTCGATCCTGTGTGGTCTCCGCGCGGAGACCTGATCGTGTATTGCGGACCTCAGGTGTTCACGCTCACACCGCTCCTGGCAGTACGCCCGGAGGGTACGCCGGCGACGCTACCGGACATCAAAGTGCAGCGCCAAGGTGAGCGGGCGCGGTTCCTGCCCGATGGCACGGGCCTCGTCTATATGGTTGGAAATACCATGGCCGAGCAGGACTTTTGGCTGCTCGACCTCAGCACGATGCGCTCAAGGCGTTTGACTCGGCTGAGCAGTTCCGCAGTGATGCGGACCTTTGATGTTACTCGCGACGGCGGGCGGATTGTATTCGACCGCCTGATCGAGAATTCGGACATACTGCTCATTGATCTCGCGACGAGTCAAGCCCCTCCGTAGTCGGTTGGATACGACACGCTGGGTCACAACATCTTCGGCGACCAGAGATAAGGTCGCGCGGTCCGAAATCACCCTCCCACTCCTGTCTTGCGTCAAGCCGCCGGAAAGTGTTCTTATCTGCGGATGCCTTGGGACTTCTGGTTGATCTTCTTTGCTCTCGGCGTACTCCTGCCCTGGCGCGGCCGCGCGCGCATGAAGAAGCTCCTGGCCATGACGCAAGTCAGCTCGATGGAGCGGCTGGTGCTTTATGCCTCGACCATCGCCTTCCAGTGGCTCGCCGTTGCGGTCGTGGGGTGGCGCGTCTGGGTGCATGGGTATAGCGCGCGGCAGCTAGGCCTGGTGTTTCACGGCCGAACCAGGCTACTCCTCGGCGGGCTTGTGGGCGCGGCAATAATGGGTGGCCTTCAGTGGCTGAACCTGCGCCGTGTCGGGCGCATTCCTCCCGGCTCCCGCGGAGGGATGCAGGCGGTTGCCGAGCGCATTCTGCCGCAGTCCTCGCTGGAGCTGCTTCCTTACCTCGCGCTCGCCGCGACCGCGGGGCTTTGCGAAGAGTTTCTCTATCGCGGATTTGTCATGGCTGCCCTGTCGAGCGCTGGGCTCGGGGCTTGGGTCGTCGTGCTGGTCTCTTCGCTGCTCTTTAGCCTGGCCCACAGCTACCAGGGGACAGGCGGCATGGTGATGACCCTTGTCGTGGGTTGGCTGTTAGGAGCGAGCCGATTGGCGTACAATAGTCTAGTACCCGCAGTTTTCTGGCATGCCTCCGTCGACGTGGTGGCCGGGGTGGCCGGGCGGCGATATCTCGGTCGAAACACAACATAGGCTCGGGAAGAAGCGCTTTGCAATAGAAGGCGATTAAGAGTAACTACTATGGCCATGGTCAGCCCACCGCTGCCCTCTATGGCGGTCATTCGACGCGCCCTCGAAGAATTCAAATTGCCGTCGTACGACGACCAAATCCTGCAAATTCAAGACTATATAAAGATTCTACTGACTTGGAACGATAAGCTCAACTTGACGGCGATTCGCGATCCGCTCGATATCCTCCACCGGCACTTCTGCGAAAGCATGTTAGCGGGGATTTCCGTGCCGATCGAGCGTGGTCGGCTCGCCGACGTGGGTACTGGTGCCGGGTTCCCGGGCTTGCCGCTAAAAATCCTGCGCCCTAGCTTGCAAGTTTTCCTCATCGAGTCGAACATCAAAAAGGCCGCGTTCCTGGCGGAAGTCATTCGAGTGCTGGGGCTCCGAGACGCCCAAGTACTGGTGCGACGCTACGAGGAGCTAGGGGAAGAAATTGCCCCGCTCGATTTCGCTTGTGCACGAGCCCTCGGCGAGTACCCGGTTTTCTTGAACTGGGCGCACTCGGGGCATGTTGCGGCAAAAGATGTAGTCTTGTGGATTGGGTCCCAAGATCTACCGGAGATATTGAAGGTTCCGACTTGGGAATGGCGTGAGCCAATCCCCGTGCCGAATTCTTTGCGACGCCTCCTCCTTGTGGGACGACGAAATCCCTGATCCACGTCCGGTCTCGGAGATGTTGCAAAGGGACTTCGGGATTCGGGTGCCAACGGCGCTCGCCGATGCGGATCTCTCGAGAGAGTGTTCCACGTGGAACACTTCGTTTCCCACTCGCGCGCCTCTTCTGCTAAATACACGCCTCAGACTTCCCACGCTTTCTCAAAACCCGCTGGACGCGCTTCGTGCCTGGCAAGACTGTTTCACGTGGAACATTCAAGCGAGGCCGGCGGACCAGGCACCGAACTGTTCCACGTGGAACAATCGTCCTGTGGCTCGAGCCTGTTTCATGTAAGTACGGGAGCCTCTCAAGCGAACCTTCGTTGGGGATTTCCTCACTCGGATTTTGTTCCACGTGAAACATATTGCAACCGAATGCCGGTCCCGGGGACGGGGATTACCTTTTTCGTCCAGCGGGACGAGGTCGGCGGGCCAGGCACCGAACTGTTCCACGTGGAACAATCGTGTGGCTCGAGCCTGTTTCATGTGAGAGTACGTGCCCTGGACGCCTTGCCCTCAGGATCCTCGAGCCTTGCCCGGGGAAGTGAAAACCACAGCCCGGAAGGCCTCGTTCTTCGAAGAATCCCAGCTTCTCAAAGCGAACCGTTCTTGGGGAAGCGCATGACCGTGCGCAATACCGCGTTGTAGAACGCGAGTAGCGCCGCTGGACCGCTACCCGACTTTTGCGATTTCCTCATTCTGCTTTTGTTCCACGTGAAACACCTTGCAACCGAATGCCAGTCCTGGGGACGGATCCCCTTTCCGTCGAGCGGGGATGAGGCTGGCGGGCCGACCACCGAACTGTTCCACGTGGAACAATCGTGTGGCTCGAGCCTGTTTCATGTGAGTAGCGTGCCTTGGACGCCTTGCCCTCAGGATCCTCGAGCCTTGCCCGGGGAAGTGAAACCACAGCCCGAAAGGCCCCGCTCGTTCGAAGAATTCCAGCTTCTCAAGCGAACCGTCCCTGGGGATTTCCTCACTCGGCTTTTGTTCCACGTGAAACATCTTGCAAGCGAAGCGGTCCTTTGCTAGATTTCCGCTCGAGAGGCTCCGTGGCACGAATCATCGCGATTGCCAACCAAAAAGGTGGAGTCGGAAAGACAACCACGGCCGTCAACCTCTCCGCATGTCTCGCCACCGCCAAGCAGCCCACCCTTCTCGTCGATTGCGATTCCCAGGCCAATACGACCGCGGCGATCGGCTTTGCGAAAGATCCTTCCCGTCATACGCTCTACCACTCTCTGATTTTGAACGAGCCCTTCGACAGAATCATCCAGAAGTCACAAGTGGAGGGACTGGACGTCATCCCTGCCGACAAAAACCTCGCTGGAGCCGCGGTTGAACTGGTGTCGGCGGAAGAAAGGGAATACCGGCTGCGTGGGGCGCTCAAGGCTGTCGATGACAAGTACACCTTCATTATTATGGATTGTCCGCCTGCCCTCGACTTGCTCACGTTGAACGCCTTGTGCGCCGCAGGTTCGGTTCTTGTTCCCATTCAGTGCGAATACCTGGCCTTGGAGGGCGTATCGGAACTACTGGATACGCTGATGCGCATCCGGCGGACCTTGAATCCGAACCTCGAGATCGAAGGCATTCTTCTGACCATGTACGACGAACGAACGACGCTCTCGCGCCAGGTGGCCAACGATCTGCACACTTTCTTCGGGCAGCAGATTTTCAAGAGCATCATTCCGCGCAATGTTCGCTTGGCAGAAGCACCGAGTTTCGGCAAACCCATCATTCTCTACGACCCGAATAGCAAAGGGGCCGAAGGCTACACGCATCTTGCAAAAGAGGTGATATCTAATGGCGAGAAACGCACTGGGACGGGGACTCGGAGCGCTCATTCGGGAGCTTGAAGGCAAAAGGTCCGAGCCGGCGCCGCCACCGCCGCAACCTCAGGCCACGGCAACCAACGCCTCCGCCGTCGCGGCCATGCCCGCCCGCCAAGCCACGCAAGGTGGTCCCCAGGAAATCGATATCGACCTGATTGAGCCTAGCCCGTATCAGCCGCGTACCAAATTCCACGAGCAGGCCCTTGACGAACTGGCGCGCTCCATTAAGACCAGCGGAATCATTCAGCCTTTGGTCCTGCGGCCGATCGGTTCGCGCTTTCAACTGATCGCCGGCGAGCGCCGCTGGCGCGCAGCGCAGCGCGCTGGGCTCAACAAAGTCTCGGCCATTGTGAGGCAAGTGCCCGACGAACTCGCGCTCGAAATGACCCTCGTCGAGAACATTCAGCGCGAGGATCTGAATCCCATAGAAGCGGCGCGTGCGTTTGAGCGATTGATGGACGAATTTCACTTGACGCAGGATGCCGTCGCGGAGAGGACCGGGAAAGACCGCGCTACGGTGGCGAACGCGATTCGTCTGCTCAAGCTCGACAAGCAAATCCAGGAGTGGATCGAAGAAGGGAAGCTCTCGGCCGGACACGGCCGTGCGCTGCTCGCGGTTCCCGAGCAGCAGTTGCGCATGCGCTACGCGCACCGCGCCTCGCGAGGAGCTTTGACGGTCCGTCAAATTGAAAAGCTGGCGGCGCGACGTGCACAGGGAAAGCAGCCCCATCCGTCAGCTCCGGCGCACCTGGACGCGAACATCAAAAACGCGCTTGAGGAGCTGCAGCGGCACCTGGGTACGAGAATTAGTTTGCGGCAAAGGACCAAGATACGACCCGGGCAGTTGGTGCTCGAGTTCTACGACGACAAGCAGTTGATGGGGCTCTACGATCGCTTGATGAAGTAGCCGGAGCGAGAACGCGGATTGCCGCAGGTTGGCTTCGCCTGTGGCCCGGAAGTCGCCGGAAGAGCTGGCTCGAAAGATTGCTTGCAGAACAACTGTCCGTTCGCGCAGTCTTTAGTTCGACAAACCCGTACTTCGGTCACGTTGACTTGTTTTCGCCGCCGGTTAAAAGTAGAAGTATGATGAAGCTTGCGGGAGAACTCGAAATGCCTTGGAAGTGGCCTACCGCCAATAAAAACGGCGACGCGACAGACAGTACAAGCAGTGAAGAGTGGACGGGGTTCATCGATCAGGGTGTAACCCTCGAAGGAACGCTGACGGTCACCGGCACGTTCCGCATCGATGGCAATGTGAAGGGTAACATCATCTCGGAGCAGACCGTGGTCCTTGGCGACGGCGCCAAAGTGGAAGGACAGATCGAAGGCAATCGCGTGGTCATTTCCGGCCGCTTCGATGGGGTGATTTTCGCCAGGGGCCGCGTCGAGGTTCAAGCCAAGGGCGTAGTGACCGGGGAAGTGCATTCGCCCTGCATGGTCATTGATCCAGGCGGGATCTTCGACGGGCGCTGCCACATGCTGGCTTCTTCGGATACCGCTTCCGCTTCCGTAACCATTCCCATTCGCGCCGCCGGCGCTAGGTAATTCGTCTCTAATATATATAGCTAGCTAACAGGAGCAAACTCCGGCCGAAGGTGGCACTTGTCAGCCGGGCTTGCTCCCATCCCCGCTTTTCCGCCGGCCCGGCCTTATTGCTTGCTTGTGTAGGACGCCCCGAGGGCCTTTTCGGCCTCCCGAATTCCAGCCGCAATGTTCGTTTGCCAGTCGAGGTGCGACACTGCAGAAGCTTCGGCGGCCTTGTAATAGCGCAACGCGTCGGACGGCCGATTCAGCCTTTGCAATGCGAGCCTGCCGGCCGCCATTAAGGCAAGCAGCGATTGCCGCTCCGCCGGGTAAGCCGAGGCTAGTCGTTCATAGTCAGCCACCGCTCGATCAAATTGTTCCTTGGCCTCGGCGGCGCGGCACAGCTCGAGCCATGTGGATGCCGGAATGGTCTCGCCGCCTGAGTTCTTTGTATTCGTCGTAGTCCTCGAGTGCGGCATCGAAATCCTGGGCTCTCAAGTGGAGCTGACAGAGTCTCACGACCGCGTCCCGGTACGCGGGGATGTCATTCTTGCGCCAATAAATTCGCTGCACAAGGGAATGCGCGTCAGTCGAATTTGGTTTCATGACAATATATTTCTACAGCGTGCCGATAGCTTTGTCCGAGTTTCCCTTTTCCATCAGCCCGGTAGCTTCGACGATTTCGCGATCGGCGGTCCATGTCACTTTGGCTTCGATGGCTTCGTTGACTTTGTGCTCGAGCCCGGAATAGCGCAAGCCCAGAGCGGCGAGCGCTCCAAAAACGAAGCCGCCAACGTGCGCCCAGTGCGCCACTCCAGAATGGGCACCAAACAGCGCGCCTGAAAAGATCTCCATCAGCAGCCACGGCGGCAGAAGCCAGTAGGCCGCAGCCTTAAATCGGATGCCCTTGCCCAAGGCCAGATTGGTGAGGCTGCGAAGTCCAAGGACCAGGGCCACTTCGATTTTCGTTTTCGGAAACCGCACCAGGAACGCGCCCATGAGTGCAGCTACGGCGCCGGAGGCGCCGAGAGTGGGAGCAAGGCTGCCGGGGTTCAGCCAGGCGTGAAATTGCAGTGCCGCGGCCCCCGCAAGAAAGTAGACCATGGGATAAATGAGCCCGGCCCCAGGTGTCTTCCAGTATCGCGCCTGCGAGCCACAGAAACCACATATTCTCGATGAGGTGCAGCCAGCCCCCGTGAAGAAAATTTGCCGTCAGATAGGCGATGGGCTTCGGATGAGCTGGGGTGAAGGCGTATTGCTCGAGCACGGAGGCCTGCTCGGCGCTCGAGAACTGCTCCGCAAGCGAATCCATTTCCTGTTGTAGAGCCGTCTGGTCGTCGATCAGGCGGATCCTGGCATCCCAGCCATCAGCCACATCCCGGTTCGGAGATTGCGCCTCTCTCCACGTGCCGGGATGCTGTTGCTGAAAGGTTGTCACAAATTCCTGTACCTCCGGGGCCATCTTAAGTTCGGGATGCATGGCGGCGAGAAGCAGAATGTGGCCGCGAACTCCGCCGTTCTTGGGGCTTTGATCCTCGATCTGCCCATGCGTGGCTAGGAAAACTACAAGATTGATGACCACCCGAGCAATGGAGATTAGCGGCCAGCGACGGCCCTCCACGTTTTCGTGTCGCAGCGGAATGAGCATGGCGCAACTCCTTATATCGGAAGTCAGCTGAGGATATTGCGTCCAGTCTAGGTAGATAAGCTCGATGGGATACCGTGTGCCAGTCCGGTTGACACCTAACGTTCGAAGCGTCTAAGGTGAGTGGTCCCGAGGGCGACTCATGAACATTCTGGTGATTGGCGGGGGCGGACGCGAGCACGCGCTCGTCTGGAAGCTGAAGCAGAGCCCCCGCGTAGAGAAAATCTGGTGCGCTCCCGGGAACGGCGGCATCGCCCGAGATGCCGAGTGCGTGACTATCGACGCAGGTGACGTGGCGGGGCTCGTTGCGTTTGCCGAAAAGAAGCTCCCCGACCTGACGGTCGTCGGGCCCGAGTTGCCGCTGGTCGACGGCATCGGTGATGCGTTCCGCGAGCGCGGTTGGGCCATCGTCGGCCCGTCGAAGCTAGCCGCGCAGCTCGAAGGAAGCAAGATTTTCTCGAAGGAATTTTTGCTGCGGCATCGCATCCCGACCGCGAAAATGTATGGCTCGTTTGATTCCGCAAAGGACGCTTACAGCGCGCTCCCGAACCTCACCTTTCCCGTGGTGATCAAGGCCGACGGCTTGTGCGCCGGCAAGGGCGTGTTGGTCGCACAGGATTTCGAGCAGGCGCGCTATTTCATTGAGCGCGTGATGGAGAAAAACGAGCTCGGTGCCGGGGGAAGGCGCATTCTCCTGGAAGCTGGACTCGAGGGCGACGAGCTGTCGTTCATCATCGTGACCGATGGGAAGAGATACGCGCCCCTTGTTCCCGCGCGCGACCATAAGCGCCTTTTGGACGGGAACCAGGGCCCCAATACCGGAGGAATGGGAGCCTACTCGACCGATGCGCTTCTGCCGGAGGAACTTCGAACGAGCATCGTCGCGAGCGTCCTGGAACCGACTTTGGCGGGTCTCGCGGACCAGGGAACTCCTTACCAGGGATTCCTTTACATCGGCTTGATGCTCGGTCCCTGCGGCCCCCAGGTCCTCGAGTTCAATTGCCGATTGGGTGATCCGGAAACGCAAGCGATTGTGGCTCGCATGGATTTCGATTTGGCTGAGGTTTTGCAAAACGTAGCTTCGGGCCGCTTGGTCGCATCCAAGTTGCGCTGGAAGCCCGGCGCGAGCGCTTGCGTGGTGCTGGCATCGGGAGGCTATCCCGGAAAATTCCAAACGGGAAAGCCCGTCGACGGACTAGCCAGTGCGGAGCAGATTGCCGGTGTGAAAGTCCTCCACGCCGGGACGAAGCGTGTCGGCAATGAAATCGTCACGAGCGGCGGACGCGTGCTGGGAGTGACAGCGGTCGGCCCAACCCTCGGCGCGGCTTTAGGTTCAGCTTATGCCGCCGCTGAAAAGATTCGCTTCGACCGGATGCACTACCGCAAAGACATTGGGCGGCAAGGGAACACCTTGCGGGCAACCGGGAGCTGAAGAGTATGGCCAGCGTGCACAACCTGTTTCGCGCGCCGAAAAGGCACTTGCCCATGGAAGAGCTTCGGGAAGCACAAATCCTGGCCGACTTCGGTCTGAAAGGGTGTTCGCATGCGCAATCGGGCGGGCGGAACCCGCCAAGTGCTGCTCGTCGATCGAGAAACCCTCGAAGCCGTGGAGTTGCAACCCGGCATGCTGAGAGAAAGCATCACGAGCGATGGTCTGAATGTGAACAGCCTAGGGACAGGGCAGCGGCTCGGCATTGGCGAAGCGCGCCTGGAAGTCACCATGGTGTGCACCCCTTGCAGTCAGATGGAGCGAATACGGCCGGGCCTGCGCAAGGAACTCTGGGGTCGCCGCGGAATGTTATGTCGCGTACTCGCCGGGGGCATCATCCGCCCTGGCGATTCGATTGAAAAGCTCCGCTGAGCGTTAGTCGGTCAAAAGAGTCCCGCGATGAAACAAGAGCTTTTTGGCCAGCTCGCCGCAGTGTACTGCGGGGAGGACGGCATCCCGCAATCCTGGCGTGACAAATTAGCGAAGAGGAAGGTGATCGAGTCTTTTGCGGACCAGCTCTTCGCTCTCTCGGTACAGCCAGCCGGGAGTTAAGCTTCCGTCCTGAGGGACTAAAGCAGCACCAGAGAATCTCACGGTTTGATCGGGCCGCGCAGGGTGGGCGCGCCCGGCGGACGGTTCTTGTCCTCTTCAGCCTTCTCGACAGGCTCGGAGGGTGGCACGACCCAATTCAGGCCATGCTGCTGTTCCATCGTTCCGAGTACAAAAGAAGAACTCCCGGCAATGAGCGGCAACACGGCGCGCATGAAATCCACGGATTCAACAGGCGGCGCCTTCTGAGCGGAGCCGCCGCGCAGATTTTCCAGCACCTTTTCAAAGCGCCCGTTTTGGAGCACCGAAGCGATGCGCGGGTCATTGCTTTTGATCATTTCTTCAAGCGTCGGTCCCTTCAAGCCCCCGGGATAACGGCTCTCGACCAGGATGCGCGGCGCGTGCTTTTCCGGCGGGTAAAGCTGAGTGAAGTGCGGCCGCAGGAGTCGTGTCTGCCAGTATTCCTCGCCGCGGGTCCCCACCTCTTCCTGTTCCATGTGATATTCGACGACCCAGACTTCGGGGCCATAGTCGCCCGGGGCAAAACCAATGACGACAATCTGGACGATGGGCTGGTTAGGAGGAAAGTCGATCCGGTGGTGCAACTGGCCAACCAGCGGACGAAGCTTCTCAAGGAAGGCGGTGCCAATGAGCTCGAGGTCCGGCTCGGCCTCCGCCGGCCCCAGGTCGCCGCGAGCTCCCGTTGCGCCGACGCGCTGGTAACTTCGGTCTAAGCGGATGGGCTTGGGGTCGGCAGGACTGCGCCACTCGGACGCGCCAAACAACACGCCAATATGCCCGGAGTCGATTCCCACGACGCGCGGCGGGATCGCGTGCGGCTCAACCGGCTGATCGATGGCAGCAAAAATGATGGTGTCGCGCGCGACGTGCATAATGACGCGTCCGCCTGCGAGGTTCGCGACGATTTCCTCTTCGCGGTCTTGCGCCCAAACGGGAAGGGCCGCGAAGAAGAAACAAACCACCAGGCACACAAGCCGCAACCGAGCGTTCCCTTGGCCTGCCCGAGTTCGAAATCCGCTCGACATGAATACTTTAATCTTACGAGCCTTTCGCGAGATTTTCACGGGGAATCAGACTCCCGGAGACTCCCGTGGTGGGCCGGTAAGCAGACCGGCGTCCATCGACCCGCCTCTTCGCTAGGAGCTTGCTCCCTTGGGCACAGCATCCCTTGTTGAGTGAAACAGGGATTCCACTTGCGTGGCAAGATCGCCTGTAAGGAACGCTCTCCCCTGGAAGGAGAAGAACATGTCACTCGGTCCCGGTGGTTCTGCATCAGGTGCATTTCTGCAGCCAGCGGCGTCCGATCCCCGCGTCCCCGTCATTCTGCGAATGCGGCGCGGGGCCGGCTGGTTCCTGACGATTGCGATTCTCTCCGGCATCAATTCCCTCCTCGAAATCTTTGGTGCCAAGATTCGCTTCATCTTTGGCTTGGGCATCACGCAGTTGGTCGACGCGATCGGACACGGCGGCGGGCAAAACGGCATGTTCGTGCCCGTGGCCGTGGACGGCATCTTCATCGTGATGCTCATTCTGTGTTCGAAGTGGGCCAAGGCGGGATCGCCAGGAGCATTCCTTGGAGGGATGATCGCGTATGCGCTCGACGGGGTGCTGCTTCTGCTTTTCAGCATGTGGCTCGATGCTGCGGTGCACGCTTACGCGCTGTACATGATCTGGCAGGGTTACGCCGCCGCGCGTGAACTCGTGCAAATGCAGCAAGCCGCCCAGCCCGGGCTCTCGCAACCCACGCTCCCGTGAAAGGACCCTGGCGACCAAGCATCGAAGAAAAGAGAGAGCTGGACTTCGAGATTCAGCGCGGGGCGAGGTTTGTCCTGTTCCCTTATTGCAGCTCGATCGTCCTCCACACGTTTCGCCGGGCTTTGGAGATTTACTTCCTGCGGCAGGGCGAAAGCGCCCACAAGCCCCTCGGGGAGTATCGCAAGCCGAGCTGGTTTGAGTAGAATTGGAGAGGACAATCCAGCACAGTTCATGCGAAACGGGAACTGGTTATGGGACTGAGAAAACCGAAAAGCATCAAGCACAACGGCAAAAAGCTCACGGAGATTTTGCAAGCGCACGAACGGTTTTTCCGGGGAAAGGAGGGCGGGGCACGCGCGGATCTCGCCGGCGCGGACCTGTCGCACGCCGATTTGTCCGGCTTGAATCTCAGCGGAGCGATTTTGCGCAACGCGAATTTGGAAGGAAGCGATCTGCGAACAGCACGACTCCCGGGAGTGGACCTTTCCGGGGCCAGTTTGCGGGAGGCCGATTTGCGCAACACGGACATGACCGAAGCGATTCTTCCTGGCGCGGACTTGACCGGGGCGCAGGCCAGCGGCGTGGAATTTTTCCGGTGCGACCTTTCGAATGCGCGATTCGAAGGGGCGCGGTTGCGCAACGTAAATCTGCGAGGAGCCAACGTGAAGGGCGCGCGATTTTCGGGCGCGGACATGGGTGTGGCGATTTTGCGGGAAACGGATTTGACCGGCGCGGACCTTTCGGGCGTGGACCTTGCGACAGCGCTGCTGCCTAAAGGCTTCTCGGTCGAGCAAGCCGCGAAGAAAAGCGCCTAGCCCACGCCTAGCCCATGTTCCGTTATGGCTAGCCGGAAGCGGGGACGCGCTAAAGAGCGCCCCAAAACACCGCAAGAAGAGCACCCGAGGGTGCAGGCCGTAACCTAGGGTACCTTCAAGGTGGAATCCGCGCTTTTGCTGCTAGCCTTCGCGAAGTAAATCAAGGTATCTTGTGCACACGTGGCCACCCCAGCGACACAACTCGATACTTCCGCCGTGCGCGAGCGCGTGTTCGAGGTGATCCGCACACTGCTCAACGAGCTCGGCAGCCGAGGCGCGCTGCCGATGCTGCATCTTTCCTCGCAACTGGACCGCGAGCTGGGCCTTGGCAGCTTGGAGCGCGTGGAATTGCTGACGCGATTGGAGTACGCGTTTGGTCTGCGCTTGCCGGACCGCCTCGCCTCGGAAGCGAACACGCCGGGAGATTTGGTGCGGGCGATTCTTGCGGTGCCGGAAGCAACCGAATGGGTCGAGGAGCCGGCCTCCGCGTTGCGGGTTGCGGCGACAACCCAGAAGCTTCACCGTGACTCGATCGGCGCGGACGTGTTTGCCGCCGAGACGCTTCTCGACGTGCTTCGCTACCGCGCCACGCACAACGGCGAGCAAACGCATCTGCTGGTTAGCGAGGATGGTCCGGACGGAGAGAAAGAACTCACGCTGACCTTCTCCGAGTTGTATGCCGCGGCCGAACGGTTTGCCGAAGAACTGGCGCGGCGAGGAGTGCCGGCAGGAGGCCGCGTGGCGCTGATGCTGCCGACTTCGCGCGCATTCTTCGTTTCCTACGCGGGAATTCTTCTGGCCGGTGCGGTGCCGGTACCGATCTATCCGCCGTTTCGCGCGGACCGCATCGAGGAATACGCCGAACGGCAATCGGCGATTCTCAGCAACGCGGAAGTCTGTATGTTGCTGACGTTCCGACGGGGCGAAGCCGTGGCGAAGTTGCTGCGGCCGCGCGTGAGGTCGTTAGAGGAGGTTGCCGATGCGGAGAAGGTGATCGAAGCAGCCGACAAAGCTCCTCCGCCGGCCCCCGGAGCCCTCTCTCCTCAGCTTATGGGCAGACGCCTACGCAAGGGCGGCGACCTGGCGATGCTGCAGTACACTTCGGGTTCAACCGGAAACCCGAAAGGCGTGATGCTGACGCACGCGAATCTGCTGGCCAATATCCGCGCGGTTGGCCGGGCCGTCGAGGCGGGTCCCGGCGACGTGGCGGTGACCTGGCTTCCGCTGTATCACGACATGGGCCTGATCGGCGCATGGCTCACCCCGCTGCACTTTGGACTTCCCGTCGCGGTAATGTCGCCGCTCGCGTTCCTGACACGGCCGGAAAAATGGCTGCACGCGTTTCACAGACACCGCGGAACGGTTGCCGCCGCGCCCAACTTTGCTTATGAGCTTTGTGTACGGAAGATTGCCGACAAGGACATCCAAGGACTGGACCTCAGCTCGTGGCGCGCAGCGCTCAATGGCGCGGAGCCGGTGAATCCGGAAACGCTCGAGCGTTTCGCCGAGCGATTCGCGAAATACGGATTCCGCCGCGAAGCGCAACTGCCTGTTTATGGATTGGCAGAGGCCACCCTGGGAGTCACCGTGCCGCCGCTCGGTCGCAGGCCGCGGATTGATCGGGTCAAACGCGAAACGTTTACGCTCGAAGGACGCGCCGTGCCGGCGGCCAGGGAAGAGGAAACGGCAATTTCGTTTGTTTCTTCGGGGAAGCCGCTGCCTGGGCACGAAGTGCGGATTGTCGACGGGAATGGCAACCCCGTGCCGGAGCGCACGGAAGGATTTTTGTGGTTTCGCGGTCCTTCCGCAACCAGCGGCTATTATCACAATCCAAAAGCAACCGAGGCGCTTCTGCCGCAGGGAGCCACGGCGAGCGACGGAGGATTCCCCTGGCTGAACTCGGGCGACCGCGCTTATCGCGCCGAAGAAGAGGTTTATGTTACCGGGCGCGTGAAGGACATCATTATCAAGGGCGGACGCAATTTGTATCCGCACGAAGTCGAGGATCTGGCGGCGCGAGCCGAGGGCATTCGCAAAGGCGGTGTGGTGGCGTTTGGATTGAGCGATGAAGGCAGCGGCACGGAAAAACTGGTGGTGGCGGCGGAAACGCGGGAACGCGACGCGGGTCGCCGCGCGGCGATAGCGGCGAGAGTCACCGAACTCGTGTCGCAAGGCCTGGGGCTGCCGCCGGATCGTGTGGAGCTGATTCCGGCGGGGAGCATTCCCAAAACATCAAGCGGCAAGTTGCGACGGGAAGAGACCAAGCAGCTTTATCTTGCGGGCACGCTTTCTCTAGCACGCCCTCCGGCGTGGGTGCAGATCTTGCGGCTAGGCGCGAAGAGCGGGCTCCGCAACTTCAGTCAAGAACTCCTCGCGGGATTAAAGCGCGGTCTCGAGATGCTGTATGGAGCGTATCTCCTCCTCGTATTTGCGCTTTGGATCGTGCCAACGTGGGCGCTTCTCCACCTCATCAAAGAGCCTCGCGCCGCAGGACGTTACACCTCTCGGGCGGTGAAGATCCTGCTCGCGCTGGCCGGCTGCAAGGTGCGCGTCATTGGCAAGGAAAACATGGAAGTGTCCGGCGCGAAAATCTTTGCCGCCAATCACGCGAGCTATTGCGACGTGCTGCCGCTCGTGGCCGGGCTCGGCGTGCAATACCGCTTCGTCGCCAAAAGCGAAGTCCGCGATATGCCCTTCATCGGCGCCTTTCTTGACCGCATGGGTCACTTGAGATTTGACCGCAGCGATCCCGAGTCGCGTTTGCGGGAGGTTCAGGAAGTGGAAGAGCTGCTTCGGAACGGCGAGTCGGTTTTCTTTTTTCCCGAGGGCACATTTACTTCGGAAGTCGGCGTGCGGCCGTTCCAGCTTGGCGCTTTCAAAGCAGCCGTGGCCACCGGCGCGCCCGTCGTTCCCATCTCGCTTGAGGGCACACGGAAGATTCTGAGAGACGGCAGGCACTTACCGCGGCCCGGGAGCGTGAAGATTACCGTGCACCCACCGATCTATCCAAGGACGGCGAGAAACGAAGGAAGAGCGGGCGACTCCTCGGGTTGGCGAGAATTGATTCTCTTGCGCGACACGACGCGCGAGGTCATAGCGCGCGACTCGGGGGAGCAGCTTCTTTAGAAGGATCTTCATCGACAGGCGCCGTTGCTCTTACTTGTTGTTGGCTCTCCCTGTGTTTCGATTTCTTTTTCGCTAACGAATTGTAGAAAGACCGTTCGTTTGAACGGCATAGCTAAGCCATCCCTTCCCGTTGCGCCTTCCATTGGTTGTAGATTTCTGACGATTCTTGTCACAGCACTTCAAGAGAAAAATTTGGAGAGACTTACAACGAAGAGGCGATTGCCCGCATCTCTATGGACAAAACAAATCGAGGAATGCGGAGCGCTGCCCTCCCTGCCTGAGGCAGCCCGCGAAGAGCGCGGCCGCGCCTACCGCGTGCGAGCCTGCGCAAAAAGTTAAATCCAAATGGAGGCATTATGAAGTTGAAGCTATGGGTGTCTTGTCTCGCTGTCGTTTCGCTCGTCGCCGTTTCGGCTTCCGCGCAAGAAAGCGCGCCGAAGGTGGATGTTTTTGCGGGGTATTCTTACTTGCAGGCAAACCCCGTAGTGACCGGTGTCGACAGCTTTCACCTGCACGGTGGAAACGCTTCGGCGGCCTACAACATTACCGTGGCGCACGCCTATGCTGCGGCCTTCGGGACCGCCAACACGCAGAACGCTTTTGCCATGACCGCAGGCGGCGGCGTGGATTACAAGCTGCTCGACCACTTCTCGGTCCGTCCGTTTCAAGCGGAGTATTTGATGACGCGATTCGGGGAAGGCACGCTCGGCACGCGAACACAGAACAACCTGCGCGTATCGACCGGGTTCCTTTTCCGATTTTAACGGGAAGGGAGAAGCTTATCTCCTCGAGTCGCAGGATGGCATGGCAAAGTTCCGCGCCTGGAGGGGCCGAGGCCCGGTTAAATGCAGAGCTTGTCGGAGCTAAGCTCCGACCCTTCACGCAACGAATTTCTGGCTCGAGGAAGCCAGCAAGAATCGGTTGCCGGGTGTTAGGCAGAGGGGCCGTGAAGTCAGCTGGAAGCGGCCCCTGCACCTTTCTCGCGCGCCTCGGAGCAAGTTTGCGATGCTCCGGTTGGATTCGAGAGATCCTCGCTAGCCCCTGCTTGCCGAGAGGCAGGCTCGGATGACGGTGAAATACGATCCTTTCAGCAAATGCTAATGTGCCATGGTGTAAATGACCGTGATGTGCGTGTCGATTTCTACCGGCTGGCCATTGAGAATCGTGGGCCGGTAGCGCCATTGCCGCACGGCTTCGAGCGCCGATTGGAAGAACATGGGATCGCCTCCGACCACTTCGAGGGACTGCATCGAGCCGTCGGTTGCAATCCGGGCATGCAGTTCTACACGCCCTTCCTTGTGCATCTGTTTCGGCAAAACCGGATAGAGGGGGTCAACGCGGTAAATCAGCATGGCCGGGTCGAGGTGCGTCATACGCACGACCGTTGGACGGGCGACGTGCTGCTCGGCCGGCGGCGGTGGCACAGCGGCCCGTGCATCCTGAATCGGGATCAATCCTACCGGAGCCCCTGGAATGCCTGGACCCCCACCTTGCGGTAGGTCATCAGGCCCTTCGTCTGATGGGCCTGGGTCGTGCGTCACGATGGTGCGGGGAATGACAGGTCGTAGATAAAACCGAGAAGCGGTCGGCAACCGGCGGTGAGGATGCTGAACGCCGGGATCGCGCGATGAGCCCGTATAGGGAGAGTACGGAGGAACAGGGGTCGATACAGCGAGGGCAAGATGCTCTGTCTTGCCGAACAAGGGAAGGAGAACCAGCGCGGCAAGGACGGAGGCTTGGATCAAAATCGAAAGAACGAGAGCGCGGCGGCGCATCCGGCGTTCGCGACGGCGTTGCTCAGGATTGCCTTCGACCAGACATACGCCTAGAGACCCGAGACTTCCTTCAAGGATTTCTTCAGATACGTTTCGAGAATCGAGCGGCATCACGCACCTCCACAGTTTCTCCTGCGAGGTTCCGCCGGTCCCTTAGCGGGGGCTCAAAAAAGATTCTTGGTTCGTTCCAGGGGCGCCCTCGCGTCCTGAAATTCGCAAGTCTTTTGAGCACCATTTTGCAGACACAAGCAAAGGGGAACCCGAGAGATGTTGCGACGCCGGTCCCCCGGGGGGTTGCTCTGGTCCTCCAGGAGACCGGCGCCGCGCTCGCAGGGATGTGAGGTTCCGCGGTCCCTCGGTAGCGTTGGACACCGCGCGGCCTGACAAGTTCCCGCGAGAAAGGGTTTCAAATTTGTAATCCGTAATAAGTCGAACGAAGGGCGGCGCGTGTTCCAGAAGCCGCCCCGCCGCCGGACTGCCGAACAACGCAAAAGAGGCACGACCGACAAGACCCTGATCTACGAGCAGGTTTTAGCGAGATGGGGGACGAAGGGCAGGCGAAGGCCATTGCCTCGGCGCCGGCGACTGCGCCTTATTTTTTTGGATTGAACGAGATACAGAAAACTGTACCCGCATTACTGCTTTGTGCATCTTATGGTTTGAGGACGTGGATCGGGAGGAGGCTGACTCCCATGGACAGGCGTAATGCAGAAACGATTGGCGTACGCCGCACCGGGTGGGCTGCTCTGGACCGCGATCCGCAGCAAGACAAGGTGGAATTCATCTGTCCGCACTGCGGCGCGCGTGACCAGAAGAATGCCCGGCGCGAGCGGACGTTGTACCATTTCACGGACGGTTTTTTGCAGGACCTGCAAGGTGAAGTGACCGTTTGCCATTCCTGCAAGAAGTCGCTGCGCGTGGTTCCCATCGTGATGGTGCACGATCAAGAAGAGGCGCGAAGGTTCGCGGCCGTTTTTTCCGACGAGCACCTGGTCACGGCGAACTGAGCATTTTACAAGTTGAACAGGGATGCGGGGCGCGAGGATTCGCGCCCCGCTGCTCTTTTTAGCTTGAAAGAAAGAGGCGCCCCCAAGTGAGGGAGCGCCCCTTAGAGACACTTAACGCTTAGTGGCGGTCGTGATCGTGATCGTCCCAGTCGCGGTCATTGTGCCAGCGGTGGCCGTCTTCATCCCACCAACGGTGGTTCAAGTTCCAGCAGCTTTCGCGCGCTTCACGTAGTTCATGCCGGGCATGGTCCGCTTGCCGGCTGTTCCCGCCATGATGCTCGATGGCTTCGTGGAGCTTATGATCTGCCTTGCTGATTCGCTTTTGACAATGATTGTCATCGGCGTAAGCTCGCGGCGTCGCCGCGAATCCTAGCAGGCCAACCAGCGCTGCGGCGGCAAGCACCGAGCGTCCCAGAAACTTCTTCTCTCCCGTGTACTTGAACATGGATTCTCCATCCTCCTAGTACCCCGACTGGGATGGGGGGGGGCGTTTGGTCCCTGCCTATTAAACACGGTCGAAGGGAGAATGTAGCGGAGCCAGAAACCGACGTGCAAAACCATGACAGACTTGGGGGTCTTCGCCGCGCATCAATAGGCTTGCAAGAACGAATCAACGTTCATGTGGTATTTTTCGAGGCCGGCGCGCACGCGGTCGAAAGCTTCGTCCACGGTGTCTGCAAATTGCAGCAGGTTGTATTCGCTTTCATCGATGGTGCCCCAACGCACCATGGCCTTCCAATTCAGTACCTCATCCCAATACCGGCGGCCATAAATGAGGATCAAATTGCGCTTTGGCAATTTGCCGGTCTGCAACAACGTGAGCATTTCCCAGAGCTCGTCCATGGTGCCGAAGCCGCCGGGAAAAACAATCAGCGCCTTGGCGATTTGCGCGAACCAGAGTTTGCGCATGAAGAAGTATTTGAAGTTGAAGCTCAGCTCCGGGCTGATGTAAGGATTGGCGAACTGCTCGTCCGGCAACTCGATGGAGAGTCCGATGGACTTGCCGCCGGCCTCATAGGCGCCGCGATTGGCCGCTTCCATGATGCCCGGGCCGCCGCCGGAGCAAACCACGAAACGGCGCGGCTTGGGACCGAGCGTCAAAGCCCAGCTGGTCAGCTTGTGCGAGAGCTGGCGCGCCTCTTCGTAATAGCGGGACATTTCAAGCGAGCTTTTGGCGCTCCTGAGAGCCGAGCGGTGATGTTGCAACTCTTCTGCCGACATCTTGCTGGTTTTCAGGTGCTTCAGCCGCGTGTAGCGCGCCTGCGCGGTTTCGTGCGACTCGATGCGCGCCGAACCGAACATCACGATGGTGTCGCCAATGCCCTCGTTCTTGAGCTGCATGAGAGGATGGATGTACTCGGCGAGGATACGTATCGGGCGCGCCGGCACGCTCTCGAGGAACTTCGGGTCCTCATGGCTGACCTTGGGCGCATGCTGGGGCTTCATTTTTTTGCCGTCGGGCATGTCTCTATTCTCCAGAAAAGACGACCTTTGATTGTAGGAATTCCGGGCGGTGCGCGGCAACGTCTTCGCGCAATGTTGCGTCGAAAGGAGTACAGTCGTCAGGTAATGACCTGACAAAGCCTCGGCGCGGGACGGATGGTATGAACGCGATAAGACAACCGGGATGCCGGGCCGTATGGCTCCTCCTTGCGGCGCTGGGCACGGCAAGCACGCTACTCGGGCAAGCGCCCACGGGGCCGCTCCCGCCAAGGCCGGGTGTTCCGGTGCAGCAGGCGCCCAAGGGCCAGATCAAGGTTCAGGTGGCAATGGTGACGACACCGGTGACCGTGCGGGACTCTCGCGGCGTCATGGTGCACGACCTGGACGCAAAGAATTTTCAGGTGACCGACAACGGCATGGCGCAGAAGATTTCGCATTTCGATCTGGGCGGAGATCCGCTGTCGCTCGTGATTCTTGTCGAAACCAGTTCGCGCGTCGAGCCGCTTATGCCCGAGATACGCAAGACCGGGATTCTTTTCACCCAGACGGTTATGGGTCCGACGGGCGAAGCCGCGGTCGTGGGCTTCAACGATTCGGTGGACAAACTGCAGGATTTCACAACCAATGCCGAAACCATCGAAAGCACGATTGCGAATTTAGGACCTGGAACCTCCAGCTTGAAGCTGTACGACGCCATGGCCGCAGGCGTCGAAATGCTATCGGACCGGCCGCAAGCGACTCGAGAGAAGCCCGGACGGCGGCGCGTGCTCTTGATTCTTTCTGAAGCCGTGGATGAGGGAAGCCAGAAAACGCTGGGAGAAGTCCTGCGGCAGGCGCAACTCGGGAATGTGACGGTTTACGGTGTGGGGCTTTCCACCACGCTCGCGGAGATGCGGTCGAAACCCAAACCTCCGCAAGGAACCGGTCTGCCGGTCGGCACGCTGCCGCCGCCGCCGGGAGTTCCCGATACGCCGACGCTCGAAGAGAACCGCGCGGGCGTCGACTTGACGGCCGCGGCCGTATGGATTGTGCAGCACGTTCGCGGCGAGGTAGGGGGCAATCCCCTCGAAGTGGCGGCTGCGGCGACAGGAGGCGCGAGCCTGTCCACGTTCAAAGACCGCTCCATTGAAAAGGCCATTGATGAAATTGGCGGGGAATTGCACTCGCAGTACACGCTCAGCTACACCCCGACCGATGCGGATCTGACCGGCTACCATGAGATCAAAGTGTCGGTGATTCGCAACGATGCGAAGAATCTGAAAATCCGCGCACGACCGGGATACTACCTGGCACCACCGGAAGGCTAAGACCGGCAGCGGCCTCCTTGTAGGATTCCGTCCCATGGCTAGCGATCCCCGGGCGGTAGCGAAGCACCCGATGGTCGTGGAACGATCTGGAGACCATCGAGAAGAGCGTCGCTCGAGGCCGCGGCGTTCCTGTTGGTTGATTTTTGGTGGGCCGCGCAACATAGTTTTCTTCGGCTAGTGTTCGACTGGCGGTTCATGCTCTGGCGGTTTCTCGCTTTCCTGCCCGGTGTGTCCTGGCCTTGATGGTGCTGTACCCGGAAGAACCTTGCTCCCGTGATTGTCGGACATTGGGCAGTGGACGTCATGGCTGCCGCCACGACTCTGTCGTTCTGAAATGGCCACGGGAGACCTAGGCGATTTGCCTCCAGAAGGTGCCGTCGCGAGAGGTGAGGAGAGCGTCTTTGCGGGCATCCCAACGCAAAAAATGGGACGTGTGCATGTGCTCGGTGTGCGCAGCGCGGCTGGCCCAGACTTCGTGGAGCAGATAGCTGCCTGGCGGATCGACCGAACCGTGCAGGTCGAAACCGAGGCAGCCCTCCTCCTTTCGTGAAGGCCCGATCAGAGCGCGCAGTTCCGCCTCCAGCAGAAGTTCCTGGCCCTCGCGGGCGCGCAAAATGACCATTCGAGTGACCGCGTCTTTTGGCAGTTTTCCGCCCGACGCCGATGTTTTGTGGGCTTTCGGTCGGGCCGGCCGCCGGGCCTTGGTTTTGCGCTTCACCATAGTGCCGGGGATTGTAGCGCAAAACGCTCGCCGCGCAAGGGAGAGGTGAAGCGCTGGAGCGCTCGCGAGAGGATGACGGGATGCTGCGCCTCGAGGCGCAGGGAAGGGGCAACAGAAGGGTGGTCTGCGGGACGCGGCACGGCCAAAGGCCGAGCCCTGACCGACAATGCAGGTATCCTGCCCTACTCAGAGGGGTCTTTGCGCCCGGCGTTGAGGCTGTCGAAGTTCAGGATGGTGTTCAGCACCATCGCATAGCTTCCCCAGGTTTCGCCGCGATAGACCGGGTTAATGGAGAACAACACGACGTGGCCTTTGCCCGAGGGCGCGTCCACCACGGCGGGGCGCTGGGCGATCTCGTCGCCGCCCTCGACCAAGCCGGAGACGAGCAAGTCCTTGCTGTCGGCGTAGCGGAAAATCACGCGCGGCCGGAGGGATGGAGGAATCACGCGGAAACCGTTGCGTTTCTGTTCGTCCAACACCGGCGGCGACTCCCAGGTTTCGGACTTGCGCTCTTCCGGGACCTCGACTCCAGGGCGGCCGACGGCGAAGTCGGGGTCGTCCAAACTGCCGCGGCCGGTGGGGCGGGCGCGCACTTCCGGGCCCAGGCGGCGACGGCCGCGTTGTCCCGCGATGCTGCTGAGCGAAAAGATCGGCCCGTTGTCGCAATAGGCCGCACCCTTTTCTTCATAGCCATAGGCGATGGGGCTAGCCTCATCCACGAGACGCGTTCCGACGACCGAGCCGACAATCTTCATTTTGCTCGCATTTTGCGTGCCGATGCCGTCGGCGAAGCCGAGGGAAAGCGCGAGCGACGAGGTGTCCATGGCGGTCAGGAGCACCCCGCCGCGCTCGACGAATTCCTGCAAGTGCGCGACGCCGTCCCAGCCGAGGCCGGGGCGCAGATCGTCGGTTGAGTCGTTCTTGCCGACAAGATTTGGCGTTTCGGGCGTATTTTTCCAGGGCAGGGGATTGCCCCAGGCGGTCGGAATGCCGTTGACGACGGCATTCACGCCGGCGTTGTAGCCGACGGGCGGAAACAGAATCACGTCGTATTTGGCGTTCAGGTCGGGGATTTTCGCGATCGCTTGTGTGCTCCGGTAATCGTAGGGAATCCCGAGCTTGTCAAGCGCCAGACGCCACCAGCCTTCGGTCTGCGTGCTGAGCCAGGTATGCACCAAAACGATGCGCGCGGCGCGCACCGGATGCGTTTTCACCCCGGGCGGGGCGCCGAGCGCGGTAACTTCGACGCCGAGTTCGGCCGCCGCGCGGTCGAGGTCGGCGCGGCTCGTGTTGCGCACGATGTAGGAACCACGGTTGAATTTCTTCCCGGCGCTTTCGAAGGGCTCCTCGGCCGCTTCGATCGAAGCGTCATGAAGCTTGTAGCGCAGCGTCGCAAGGGCCGGCTCGGCGCTGTTGTTTATGGCGAACACCGTGCCTTGGCCTTTCACGCCGCCCGGAGCGCGAATTCCCGTCACGCGGTCCATCGGCACATCGAGGACTTTGATGTCGGTCAGGCGCGTCACCTGCACGCCGAAGAGTTCGCCGAAGGTCCAGCCGGTATCGTCGTAAGGAGTCTTCTGCGGATCGTCCGGGCTCCAGTATTGACGATCGAGCAGCGCGTCCGCGATCCGGGAATACGGCTGGTCCATGCGAATGATGTAGCTTCCTGCGGGGAACTCACGCGTGGTTCGGGCGGGCGCTTCGGACTTTTCTTCTTTCCTGTCTTTCCCTTTGCCGGGCTCTTTGGGCTTTTTCGCGGGCAGCGTTACGGTGAAGGCGGACTTGGCGCGCGAGATTTCTACGGCCTGCTTTTCCAAGACCTGTAACAGCTCTGCCTGCAAGCCTGGCCGCGGATCATCACCTGGGAGAACGTAGGCGGCGGGCCCTTCCTCGGAAGGCTTGGTCGTGGAGCGCTTGGCTTTCAAATAGAAGTTTTTCAGGAAGCGCTGCTTGTTCTCCGTGAAGAAGTGCAGCGATGTGAGCAATCCGGTCTCTTCGTAGTTGTTATTGTCGCGCTGCGACCAGAGCACCTTGGGGAGAGGGGGATTCTGGCGATACCACGTGCGCGCGTACTCCTCGGGCTGGAGGGTGCGCTCCTCGGTGTCGGCGCCGCCGTTTCCAAACGTTTCATAGAGGCGGCTGATGCCGTTATGTAGGGCGGCGATGAACATCAGGTAGCCCGGCGACCAGGTGTCGAAATCGCCGTGCGCGAAGACGCCGGGCATGCCGAACTTGGTCATCGCTGAGACGTTGTTCCAACCAATGACTTGCCACTCGTCGGCCAGAATCGGGTCAATCCAGGCGTTGTACGGCTCGTCGCCGATGGTGTTGTCGTAGAGATACGGCACGGACTCGTGCAGATCATGCAGCACCTGGGCTTTCCAGCCGACGTAGGTGTTCAAAACGTTTTCGGTGAGCTTTAGCGTCACGCCCATGGCGTCGCGGTTGTTGTCGTGCGCCACGTATTTGCCCCAATAGACGAGCCACGGATAAAACTGCTTCGCATGCGCAAGGTGCCATTTGTAAAGATCGACCATGCGGTCGCGTCCGTCGACTTCGACGACCGGAGTGATCAGCGTAACGGTGCCGTCGCGAATTTCCTTGATGTACGGGCTCTCATCGACGGCGAGGCGATAGGCCAGCTCCATGAGCGCGGTGGGCGCGCCGGTCTCGGGCGAGTGAATCGTGCCGGTGATGTAGTAGACGGGCACCGCTTCGGCGACGAGCTTGTCGGCTTCCGCGTCATCGAGCTTGATCGAGCGGGGATCACCGAGCTTGCCCAGCCGGGCGCGGTTTTCCTCCAGATTTTTCAGATTTTCTTCCGAAGAAACCGCGACGGCGATCATCTCGCGGCCTTCTTCGGTCTTGCCAATGGAAAAGACTTTCACACGCGGACTGGCTTTCTCAAGCAGACGCATGTAGCGGTAGACATCTTCGGCGTAGGGAAGGATTCCCGGCGCGCCGGCCACATCGCCAAGCACCGCCTGCGGCGTCGGGACGTTTTTGGACGCCGGCAAATAGTCCACGAGCGGCGAGCTGAAGTAAGGCTTGGTGGTGTACTTGCGGATTTTCTCGGTGTAGGCCTCGTCCACGGGCTGCTTCGGGTCGCGCCCCGGCGGCGTTTCTCCGTCTGCCCAGGCGCGCGGCGCGACCGCGCCGCCCAGCGCGACGAACAAAACAAGCTTGGACCAGCACCGACTCCTCATGACGCGTCTCCTGTATGTCATTTTGAAAGAATCGAGATTCTAACTCACTTGGAGGCGCGCAAAAACACTTTGCGAGGGGCGCAAGCTAATCAAGCGGAAGGAAGGCGATGCAGACCGGCGAAGGCACTTCCAGGCTCGCCCCTGTCGGCGTGAGCGCGCCGGTCTTTTGGTCGATGCGAAACGTGACGATTTTGTCGGAGAGTTGGTTCTCAGCGAGCAGATAGTTGCCGGAGGGATCGATCGAGAAGTGCCGAGGTTCTTTGCCGCCGGTTCGCACATTCGCCGCCAGGCGCAGCAGGCCGCCACTGTCGACTTGGAACACGGCGATGCTGTCAAGACCGCGGTTTGAGGTGTAGATGAATTTGCCACTCGGATGCAAAGCGATTTCCGCAGCGTCGTTGCGGCCAGAGAACGCCGCCGGCAGTGCCGAGACGGTTTGCAGGGCATGGTATCTTTCGCGAGCTTCGTTCGCGAAGGTCGTCACCGTGGACTGCAATTCCCCGAGGACATACATAAAGTTGCCGTCGCGAGAAAACGCGAGATGACGCGGCCCGGAACCGGGCGGGAGCGCGGCGCGAAACGCGTCCGGTTGAGTTGCATCGGGGTTCGAGAGCTGGCCGAGGTCTGCGTCGAACTTGTAAATCAGGACTCGGTCCAGGCCGAGATCGGCTACGTAGGCGAAGCGGTTGCCGGCCGACGTTTCAACCCAATGCGCGTGCGCAGTGTCCTGGCGCTCCTTGTTGGGGCCGAGCGTGCCCTCGTCGCGAACATTCGCGGTGGCCGGGCCGAGCTTGCCGTCGGCACCGATTCTAAAGACGACGACGTTGCCGGAGGTGTAGTTTGCCACCAGGAGGTATTTGCCTGTTTTGTCGAGCGAGATGTAGCAGGGATCTTCGCCGAGCGCCGGTAACGCGTTTAGCAGCGTGAGCTTGCCCGTCTTCGAATCCAGCGAAAATCCGCTGACCATGCTGTTTTTTCCGGCTTCATTCGCCGCATAAAGAAATTTGCCGTTGGGATGAATCGCGACCCAGGAAGGGTCCTGCGTTTCCGCGGCAACGCCGAGCGGCTCGAGCTTCCCCGAACTCGCGTCATAGCGAAAGGCGTAAATGCCCTTGCTCGCCGTCTTGGTCGTATAGGTGCCCACGTAGGCCAGATAGTGATTCCCTGCCGCATGCTTCTCCTGCGCTTCTCTCGAGGCAAACAGAAGAAGGGGGCCGAGCGGAAATGCCAAAAGCCATCGCGTCATTTTCATGATTCGGTGGAACCTGAGAAGAATTCTCCCGCGAGCCCTAGGCTAATGTTTGCCTCGAACCAGCGCAAGTCAAATCAAGGTGTCCCATCCCGCCGGTCTTTGCTTACTTCTTTTCCTCTTCGTTTTCTTCCTGGAGCACGACGGCCGCGGCCACGGAATCGTCCGCGTCGAGGCGCAGCAGGTGCACGCCCTGCGTGGATCGCCCGGCTTCGCGGATCTCGTTCGCGTGCACGCGGATCACTTTTCCGTTGTGGGTAATAATCATCACGTCGGACTCTTCGGTGACCTGCAGGGCCGCCACCACCGAGCCGTTGCGGTCAGTCGTCTTCATGTTGACCACGCCCTTGCCGCCGCGCGAGGTGATGCGGTACTCGGCCAGCAGCGTGCGCTTTCCGTAGCCCTTTTCGGACACGGTGAGCATCAGCGACGTGAGCGAATCCTTGATCTGCTCGTTCTCGAGTTCCTCGAGGTCTTGCGTCGTGGTTTTGTGCTCTTTGGCAAGGATTTCGAAGTCGGGTTGCACCGCATCCATGCTGACGACGTAATCGCCCTTGGCGAGATCCATGCCGATCACCCCGCCGGCGTTGCGCCCCATCGGGCGCACTTCGGTTTCGCGGAAGAGAATCGCTTGGCCCTCGTGGCTCGCGAGAAAAATCATCTTTTTGCCGTCGCTGAGCTTGGCGCCAATCATTTCGTCCTTGGCTTCCAGGTTGATGGCAATGATGCCGCTCGGCCGCGGGTTCGAGAATTCCTTGAGCGCGGACTTCTTCACCGTGCCGTTGCGCGTGGCAAAAAAGACGTACTTGCCTTCGTCCTCGAGGCTGTGCGCGGCGACAATGGCGCTGAGTTTTTCGTCTTCCTGGAAGCGCACCAGGCTGGAAATCGCTTTGCCGCGGGTGGCCGCCGCCGCTTCGGGAATTTCGTACACCTTTAGCCAGTAAACGCGGCCCTTGGTGGTGAACAGAAGGATGTAGCTGTGCGCCGAGGCGATGAAAAGGTGCTCGACAAAGTCCTCTTCCTTGGTGCGCGCGCCAATGCGGCCTTTTCCTCCGCGCGACTGGTGGCGGTAAATCTCGACCGGGGTGCGCTTGACGTAGCCGGCGTGACTGACGGTGATGAGCATGTCCGTGTCGGCGATCAGGTCTTCGAGTTTGATCTCGTCGACTTTGTCCACGATCTGCGTGCGGCGGTCGTCGCCGTACTGCTTCTGCACCTCCTTCAGCTCGCTCGAGATCACCGACTTCAGCCTTTTCTCACTGGATAGGACTTCTTCGAGCTCAACGATGCGCTCGCGGATGGTCTTCAATTCCTTGATGATTTCATCGACGGAGAGCTGCGTCAGGCGGTGCAACTGCAGTTCGAGTATGGCGTCCACCTGAACAGGGGTGAGTCCGCCGGTGACGGTGCGCGCCGTTTCGCCTTCCACGCCGCCGAGCTTGTACTTCCGGCCATCCAGCTTGACCCCGCTGATTTTCCGGGATTTCCCGTTTTCCGTGATGGTGACGTCTTGCTCGGAGAAGAAGTTCAGCAGGTTTTGCTTGGCCTCCGCGCGGCCCTCCGATCCGCGGATGATGCGGATCACATCGTCGAGGTGGTCGAGGGCCACCTGGTAGCCCACCAAAATATGCTCGCGTTCGCGCGCTTTCCGCAGGTCGTAGCGGGTACGGCGCAGCACCACGTCGCGGCGGTGCTCGATGAACAGGCGGATGAATTCCACCAGCCCCATCTCTTTCGGCTGCCCGCCGGCGATGGCCAGCAGGATCATGCCGAACGATTCCTGCATCTGCGTGTGCTTGTAGAGGTTGTTGAGGATGAGCTGCGATTCTTCGCCGCGCTTGAGCTCGACGACGATGCGCATGCCTTCGCGGTCGCTCTCGTCGCGCACATCGGAGATGCCCTCGATTTTCTTGTTCTGCGCCAGCTCGGCGATGCGTTTGATGAGCGTGGCCTTGTTCACCTGGTAGGGAATCTCGGTGATGACGATGTTTTCGCGATCCTTGGCGACCTCTTCAATGGCCGCTTTGGCGCGCATGGTGAAGCTGCCGCGCCCGCTCTTGTACGCCGCTTCGATGCCTTCGCGGCCGGCAATATAGCCGCCGGTTGGGAAGTCCGGCCCGGGCACGAGCTTCATCACTTCCTTGAGGGTCGTTTCCGGCTTCTCGACCATCAGCAAGGTGGCGTCGATGATTTCGCGTAAATTGTGCGGCGGAATGTTGGTGGCCATGCCCACGGCGATGCCGCTTGCGCCGTTGACCAGGAGATTCGGAATCCGCGTCGGGAGAACGACCGGCTCTTTTTCCGTCTCGTCGAAGTTGGGAACGAAATCGACCGTTTCTCTTTCAATGTCCGCCAGCAGCTCTTCGGCGATTCGCGCCAGGCGGGCTTCGGTATACCGCATCGCCGCGGGCATGTCGCCGTCCACCGAGCCGAAGTTGCCCTGGCCGTCGACGAGCGGATAGCGCATGTTGAAATCCTGCGCCATGCGCACCAGTGCGTCGTAGACGGGGGTGTCGCCGTGCGGGTGATATTTGCCGAGGACTTCGCCCACGATCTTCGCGCATTTGCGGTAGGGCCGGGTAGAGGTGAGGCCCAGTTCATACATGCCGTAGAGAATCCGGCGGTGCACCGGCTTTAAGCCGTCGCGCACTTCCGGCAGCGCCCGGCCGATGATCACACTCATCGAGTAGTCGAGATAGGACTTCTTCATCTCGGCTTCGATGTCGACCGGAATCGTCACCGAGAGATTCTGTTCGTCTGGCATGTGTCCTCGCTGTTAGGCCCGGCTTTCCATGCTCGGCTCGTTTTATTGCCGGAGCTCCTCGATGGTCAGGAAACCAGCCCGTCGCGCTTCTTGCCGAGGCGCTCGAGCGCCCAAGCCTTCACGGTATCGAAGGCGTCCGCGGCATTGGTAAACCAGCGCCGAGCAAAGGCGCTTTCGATTTCGCGCAAAAACGCCTCGCACTCGCGCTGGTCGGCAAACTCCATGGCCACCCCCCGCTCGTTGTCAGGCGCATCGGTCGGCGTTAGGCGAAACTCGCTGACGCTTATGCCCTTGAGCCCGGGCAGCGTGCTCCAGCCCAGTTGATACCTCATGGCTGCTTCGATCGTCGGGGCCGCAGGAGATAAAACACTCCCATGGCCACCACCAGAATGATGGCAATGGCCACGGCGTTGGCCGCGAAAGTGAGCCGGTCGAGCTCCGCGGCCGAAGGGTCGGAAAGGCGAACCTCGTGCCAGTCTCGAAAAGCGCCGCAGGTGCGCGGCAAGCGGAATCCCGCAACGGCAACCGCGGACAGGAGCAAACCCCAGCGGATGGCGTCGCGAGCGGATCTCGGAGCGATTTCTGCCATCGACGCTCCTCGAGAGCGAAATCAGATGTCCAGGTTCACGACTTCGAGCGCATTGTCCTCGATGAATTTGCGGCGCGCTTCCACGTTTTCGCCCATCAGCGTCGAGAAAATGTCTTCTGCCGCGACGGCGTCTTCCAGTTTCACCTTGAGCAGCGTGCGCGTCTCCGCGTTCATGGTGGTTTCCCAGAGCTGCGTGGGATTCATTTCGCCCAAGCCCTTAAACCGCGTGATGGTGAAATCTTTTTTCGCGTCTTCCATCACGTAGCTAAGCACGTCCTGCGCTCTTTCCTTGGTGGTCTTGTCGCCGTTGCGCGAAATGACAAAGGGCGGCTTGTTGAATTCTTCGACCTGCTTTGCCAGCACGCGCAGGCGCTTGTATTCCGGGGTGGAGGCGAGCGCCCAATTGATCTTCTGGTTGTGCGGCGCGCCGAACTGGATTTCGTAAAGGCTGTGCTCTTCGTCAAAAGCGATCTTGCCTTCAAGCTTGAGCTTGGCCTTGTCGATCCCCTTCAAAAGCTTTTCGAGCGATTTTTTCTCCTCGAATTCCGCCTTTTTGTCGAGCCCGCTCTCCGCCAGCACTGCGACAAGGCCGGCATCGCGCAGCCGCCGGCCGAGCTTAGCGGCGAGCGCGTCGTACTCCTGCACGTTCAGCAGGAACGTCGTCAGCCCCGCTCCCTCGAGAGTCACGCCTTCTTTGGCCTTCACGACGTGATCTTCGGTTGCGCGTTTCATCAATTCACGGGCGAAATCACGCTCGTCGCGAATGTATTTCTCGCTTTTCCCGCGCTTCACGCGATAGAGAGGCGGTTGGGCGATGAAGATGTGCTCGCGGTCGATCAGCTCCTTCATGTGGCGGAAGAAAAACGTCAGCAGCAGCGTGCGGATGTGCGACCCGTCGACGTCCGCGTCGGTCATCAGGATGATTTTGTGGTAGCGCAGCTTGCCGGCGTCAAAATCGTCCTTGCCGATGCCGGTGCCGAGCGCGGTGATGATGGCGCGAATTTCTTCGTGCCCCAGCATCTTGTCGTAGCGCGCTTTCTCGACGTTGAGGATTTTTCCTTTGAGCGGCAGGATGGCTTGGTATTTGCGGTCGCGGCCTTGCTTCGCCGAGCCGCCCGCCGACTCGCCCTCGACCACAAACAGTTCGCAGCGCGCCGGATCGCGTTCCTGGCAGTCCGCCAGCTTTCCCGGCAACCCGCTCGAATCCATCGCGGACTTGCGCCGCGTCAGTTCCCGGGCCTTGCGTGCCGCCTCGCGCGCGCGCGCCGCGTCAATGCACTTGCTGATGATGCGCCGGGCCACGGTCGAATGCTTGTCAAACCACTCGCCGAGCTTTTCGTTCACGAGTTGCTCGACATCGCCCTTGATGTCGCTGTTGAGCTTGCCCTTGGTCTGCCCTTCAAACTGCGGCTGCGGCAGCCGCACGCTGACCACGGCAACCAATCCTTCCCGCACGTCGTCGCCGGTGATGGCGACTTCGTCCTTGGGATCCTTGAGCATGCCGGCTTGCGAAGCGAAATTGTTGATCGACCGCGTAAGCGCCGAGCGGAACCCGGAAAGATGCGTGCCGCCGTCCACGGTATTGATGGTGTTCGCGAACGCGAACACGTTTTCGCCATAGGTGTCGTTGTATTGTAGGGCGATTTCGATCTCGACGTTGCCGCGCTTGCCTTCCATGTAGATCGGCGAGTCGTGCAGCGTGGTCTTGCCGCGGTTCAGATGCTTCACGAATTCGGCGATACCGCCGGTAAACCGGAACTCCGCAGTCTTCTCCGTGCGCTCGTCGTTCAAGGTGATCTTCAATCCCTTGTTCAAGAAGGCCAGCTCGCGCAACCGCTGTGCGAGCGTGTCGAAGCTGTAGGTGGTCTTTTCAAAGATGCCGGGATCGGGGTGGAACGTAACTTTCGTCCCGGTCTTGCGCGTTTTGCCGGTCTGCTTCAGCTTGGAAGTGGGCTTGCCCTTCTCGTAGCTCTGCTCCCACACCGAACCCTCGCGCGAGATTTCCAGCTCCAGCCAATCGGAAAGCGCGTTGACCACGGAAACGCCCACGCCGTGCAAGCCGCCGGAAACTTTGTACGTTTCGCTGTCGAATTTCCCGCCGGCGTGCAGCACGGTCATAACCACTTCCGCAGCGGGACGCTTTTCCGTCTGATGCATGTCGACGGGTATGCCGCGGCCGTTGTCGACCACGGTGACGGAGTCGTCGGCATGCACGGTCACGTTGATTTCGTCCGAGAAACCGGCCAGGGCCTCGTCGACCGAGTTGTCCACCACTTCCCAGACCAGATGGTGCAAGCCCATTTCTCCGGTCGAGCCGATGTACATGGCGGGACGCAGCCGCACCGCTTCCAAACCTCCAAGAACTTTGATCGACTTCGCGTCGTACTTGTGACCCGCGGGTTGCACCGGAGCGCTTACGTTTTCTTTGTCACCCATGGTTTCTCCCCAGGCGGCAGCCTCTCATTGACCATCTGCGTCGCGGAACGCACCCCGAGCAACGTGGCGCCATCCTCCGCGAGTTCAAAATTTTCCCGTGAAGCAAGAAAGGCGTGTTTGCGGAATTTCGCCGTGCGTCGCCTTACCCTTTGATCCCGGCTTTGCTGGGCAACTCCGGAACTCGTAGGGTTCCTGCTCCATCCCGTCCCGCGCAGCGGGACGTGGCGAAGACTCATGCACCCCGGGGAACCCGCGTCCGCAAGGGTTTGCGCGGACCGTAGGTCCCGAAGGGACTCTCTCCAAGCTAGGTGGCTAGCCGGGCGGCGGCCTCATCAGGCGCTCTGGAGGCCGAGAGCCCGGGTCACTTTTCGCTTGGCGGACGTGTCGAAGATCCCCCACTAGGAATCGACAACCAAGAATTATACTCCGCCAAGACCTTTTTCTCAAGGCTATTTGCCCCGATTCACAGCGGATAAGCGGCTTATTTTCAAAAACTTATAGTGGTTTAAAGCGAGGCAAGCGAGAAGAAAAAGCGGCATTTCCTGCGCTTCGTTTTTCGGGCCCGTCCCTCTCAAATTCGCATCGGCATGATGATGTAGCGGTAGCGGTAAGACTCGTCGGCAAGCGGGCGCATTTGCCCGGCCGACTGCTCGTCTTTTAGCTCAATGCTGACTGGCCCGTCGGCGGCCGCGCCTAGAAAATCCAGCATGTAGCTCGAATTGAAGCCGATCGAGATGGGGTCGCCCTGGTATTCCTTCTCAATGCTTTCCTTGGCTTCGCCGTATTCCGGGCTGGATGCGGAAATCTCGACGCCTTCGCCCGAAATCGAGAGTTTGACCGCATGCGAGCGCTGATCGGCAAGCTGCGAAACGCGGCGCACCGCATCGGTCAACTCGCCCCTCTCGATCACCACGTGCTTGTTGTTGTCCCGCGGCAGGACCGCTTCGTAATTCGGGAATTGCCCGGTCAGAATCCGTGAAATCAGCAGGCGATGGTGGACTTGGAAAAAGAGATGGCTTTCGTCTTTCGCAAAATCAAATTGCGCGTCCGACTCGGCGGCGCCCGAGAGTTTTTCGACCTCATCCATCGCTTTCTTGGGGACCAGCACTTTCAGCTCGCCATTCATGCCCGAGAGTTTGTGGTCCGTTTCGGCTAAGGCGAGTCGATGGCCGTCGGTCGCCACCATGGCCAGTGTGTCCGGCCGCAAAATCAGCAATCCGCCGTTCAGCGTATAGCGCGACTCTTCCATGGAAATGGCAAACTTCGTCTTGGAGATCAGGCTTTGCAGAATGGCTGCCGGAATCTTTACCAGCGTGTGCGGCATCGCCGGCAACGCTGGAAAATTTTCTTTTGCCATGCCCACCAGCTTGTACTTCTTGCGGTCACTGGTGATTTCAACCCAGTGATTCTCGAGCAGCTTGACCTTGATCTCGCCTTCCGGCAGCAGACGCACGAGCTCCAGCAGCTTCTTCGCGGGTATGGTTCCGGCGCCTTCCTGCTTGACTTTCGCATCGCACAAGGTGCGGATGCTCAGCTCCAAGTCCGTCGCCGTAATCGTAAGCTGGCTGTGGCTGGCTTCGACAAGCAGGTTCGAGAGAATGGGGATCGTGGTTTTGCGTTCCACCACTCCTTGGGTCATGCTCAGTTCGGTCAACAGCGCGGACTTTGTTACGCTGAATTCCATCGGCTGATATTCCTCGCGTGCCGTTCCAGGTGCGGTCATGTCGAAGTCTACCCTCGGCTCGGGCGGGACGGCGCCCGCGTATTCTACCGCTGCCGTACTGTACTCGTTTTTTCGAAAAGTATAAAGCCTATCCCGACCGCGGCACTGTGGAAATTGCCGCTCGCTGCTCCCGGATCGCCGCTTCATCGATCCCGAATTCGCGCGCATCGACAGCAGTCACAGCTTTTATCGAAGAAGGTCTCCTTGCAAACCAATTCTTCTCCGAGGTGGGGTCGAAGCGATGGCAGAGGAGGCTCGGGGCAAGCCAGAAGATGGTCCGCTAAGGTCGGGGATCACATGTGGAAACGCGGCCCGTTTCGCTTGGGCCGCGTTCCACATGAAGCGGGATTGAGGGTCTTACTGCAGGGCGTCCATCAACCGAGTGATGGTTCGGTTGAGATCTTTGTCCGACCGGCGCAGCTCCTCGATCTTGTTGATCGAATGCAGCACCGTGGTGTGATGCTTGCCGCCGAACTGACGGCCAATCTCCGGCAGCGAGGCCGTGGTGAGCTGCTTCACGATGTACATGGCCACCTGCCGCGGAAAAGCGATCGCGCGCGTATTGCTGCGTATCTTGAGGTCCTGCTCGCGCAAATCGAAGTGTTCGCTCACGCGTTTCTGGATCAGGTCGATGGTCACGCGCTTTTCCTGCGAGGCGATGATGTTCCGCAACACCTGCTGCGCCGTGGACAGCGAAACCGCGGCACCGGTCAGTGAAGCATAAGCCATCAGGCGGGTCAGCGCGCCTTCGAGCTCGCGCACGTTGGACTTGATGGCGCGCGCGATGTATTCCGCCACGTCGTCGGGCAGGCTGAAGCGCTCGTTCTCCGCCTTCTTCTGCAGAATGGCGATCTTTGTTTCGAGGTCGGGCGGCTGGATGTCCGCAATCAATCCCCATTCGAACCGCGAGCGCAGGCGTTCCTCGATGGAGTTGATGTCCTTCGGCAAGCAGTCCGAGGAAATGACGATCTGCTTTTGCTGCTCGTACAGGGCATTGAAAGTGTGAAAAAACTCTTCCTGCGTTCTTTCTTTCCCGGCGATGAATTGAATATCGTCCACCAGCAGCACATCCACGGTGTGAAAACGCTCGCGGAAGCTGATCATGCGGTCAAAGCGCAGCGAGTTGATCACCTCGATGGTGAATTTCTCCGCGCTCACGTAGCTCAGCCGCATGGCCGGGTTGCGCTTCTTGATGGTGTGCCCGATAGCGTGCATCAAATGCGTCTTGCCCATGCCCACCCCGCCGTAAAGGAACAGCGGGTTGTAGGCTTTCGAAGGGTGTTCGGCCACCGCGCGGGACGCCGCATGCGCAAATTCGTTGGACTTGCCCACCACGAACGTGTCGAAGCTGTAGCGGGGATTGAGCTGGTGGTCGCTCGACTCAAAATCCAGCTTGGCTTGTCCCGCCTTGGGCAAAGCCGCGGGCGAGGCCGGCACCGGTTCCTCCTCGCTGCACACGTATTGGACCTTTATGTTGGGGGTTCCGAGCTCATGGAACACCGCCGTGATGATGTCCCCGTACGTGCGGGTGAGCACCTGGCGGAAAACGGCGCTGGGAATCTGAATGTACAGGATTTCGCCTTCGGCCCGGCTCAGCCGTGTTGGCTGGAACCACGTCGTAAAGGTGTTGATGCTCACGCGGGCCTTGACGTGGTCGAGAAACTGGTCCCAGGGATTTCCCGCTTCACGCTCACGCCCAACTTGGGTTGCCGTCGTCATCGCTAAAGACAAAACAAAGCCCCTTGGCTATTTCCACAGAATGTGTAAAACCTGTGGAAAGCAGTTCCTCGCTTACTCTTCTTCAGGCTTCGGGATTCCTGGCCGCGGCGGATACCTCATGCCCCTGGGATCCGTATGCGACTTGTTAGGATTTGCCGGCCCACCTACCGCCGCTTGAGACCGCGCGGATTGTCGCCGATTGACTTGCCCAGGGCAAGCGAAAAGTGTGCGAAGGTCTTGGCGGTGTTGCACATGCTCTGCACAACTTTTCCACAGCCAGCAATTCCTCCCCGGCTGCCCACAAATACCTTTTTTTCACAACATTGCTCGGGAAAGTCTTTGCCGGGGAGAAATCTTTCACAAGGTCGGCGGGCGCAGGCTGAGGAAAACTCCATTCACTTCGTGTTTTTTTTGTCGGGCCGGCTGAACAGGTAAAGACCCAACGGATCGCTTCCGATGATCAACTGATCTTTCTGGACGAGAATGGTTTTGGCCTCCAGGCGCGCGCCTCCGGGGGCATAAATCTTGTAGGTCGCGAGGCGGTTACCGGCCTTATCAAAGTGCAGCAGGTTGTTGTTCAACGCCATCCACACCTCCCCGCTCGAACGGTCCACGCCCAAGGCCGTCAGGACGCGCTTGAAGGAGGGCGCGTCGCCGCGCTTTTCCTGCCGGGCGATTTCCTTGCGCACGGCCACCGCCACCGGGAGGGAGTCGATCGCCGTGTATTGAATATCCTGGCTCGCGTAGCCCAGCCGGTCATATTGCCGCACCGTGGGCTCGGGCAAATACGCGAACGCATAATAAAGATGGCCCAGCTCGTCGGTCGCGAGTTGCCCGATGTTCAGGAAGCGGTTCAGTTCCGGGCGCTCGGCAATGGGCTCCGGATCGCCAAACTCCCTTACGTCTTTGCCCTGCTTGTCGAAAACCATCACCAGGTGCGTTTCGCCAAGCGTCGCGACCGCGACTTCGTCTTCCTCGAGGACGGCCACCGAAACGGGGTTCTTCACGGCAAAGGAACGAAGAGGCGCGCCGTCGGGAGAAAAAACCCGAATGAGATTCGCGCCGCGGTCCGCCACGTAGATCCCGCCCTCGGCATCCACGTCGCAGTCCTCGCCGAAAGTAATCAAGCTGTGAGTTGCGGCGGCGCTCCCCGTAGCCGCGGGTTCCTCGCCGATGGCCAGGAGTTGCTTTCCCGCGGCGTCGACGACCACCAGTCCTGGCGCGGCCGAAGCCAGGACGTACAGCCGTCCGTTTGCCCCTTGCCGGACCGCGCGCAGCCCGGGACCAATGGCGGTCAGAATCCGTTGCTTGGCGAAAAGGTCCACCTCTTCGGGTTCTTGCCGAAGCGCCGCGGAGGAGGCAAGCAAACCGATCGCCGTGAGAAGCTTCACTTTCGAAGCCCTGGTGGTTCCCATAGATCCTGTAGATTACTACGGACGCCCGGGCGGTTGCCCGCGTTCGAACCAGCCTCGGCGCGGCCGCGTCGACAAGGCGGAAATCGGGAGGAGGAGAAGAAGGATGGACGACCGACGCACGAGCGAAGTATTGACGGAGGCAAGGAGTATCAGTCGATCGAGAAGCGCAGGCGTTCGATCGAGCGCGCGCGCAAGCGGCCGGCGGCATTGCGCGGAAGATCGCCATCGGTTTCCACCAACACGCAATTCATCTGCACATCGCCGGAAGCCACGTCAAACCTTGCCGGCAGGCCATTTAGAAATTTCTTGATGATGCCGTCGCGGTCCATCCCGATGACGCCGCCGTGCGGGCCGGTCATGCCCACGTCGGTAATGTAAGCCGTGCCCTGCGGCAAAACGCGTTCGTCGGCCGTGGCCACGTGCGTGTGCGTGCCCACGACCGCCGTCACCCGGCCATCCAGGTACCAGCCCATCGCCACTTTCTCGCTGGTCGTTTCCGCGTGCATATCCACCAGCACGAAATCGACGTCCGCGGGAAGTTTCTCGAGCTCGCTGTCGGCCTTGCGGAACGGGTCATCGATCTGCGTCATGAACACGCGCCCCTGCAGATTCAGCACCGCGTACTTCGTTCCGTTCTTCGCCGTACCGACGTAGGTCCCGCTGCCGGGATTGCCTTCTGGAAAATTCGCCGGGCGCAGCAGCCGCGGTTCGTGCGGCAGGTACTCCAGGATTTCCTTGCGGTCCCAACTATGATTTCCGCCGGTGATCACGGCGACCCCTAGGTTCAAAAGCTCTTGCGCCAGCCGCGGGGTGATCCCGAATCCCGACGCCGCGTTCTCGCCATTGACAATCACCAGGTCGATCTCCCGCTGCGACACCACATCCGCTAGGCGGTCGTGGACGATCAACCGTCCCGGGGCTCCCACAATGTCTCCCACAAAAAGTATGCGCATGAAGAAGTCGAGGCTGGCAGGCGGCTAGTGACGAGCAACCGGCTCGACGAAGCGATGGCTTGCGCTCCTGACTCGCGGCTGGTCGCTAGGCTCCTGAAGTACAGACGTCAGAGAAGCCACGGTTCCCCTTTCGACGAAAATCTGTTGGATAGCAAAATGGAGCGGACCGCTTGGCCGTGGGGAGCTAGGCCGTGAACCTCTGTAGTAGGTGGGCGCCACGAGCCAGCCGTTAGGCTTTCCTGCCCCGCTCGCGTGCCGCCGTGCGATCGGTTCCGTTGTTCGTTTTCCGCCTGCGGTACAGAGTAGGAAAGAAACTTCCTGACGGCAAACGGAAAACTCGGAACTGACCATGCTTTCTGGAGAAAATCGGCGGCGCGCCAGTGGGACAGGCCGTGCTCACAGGCTGTCTATCCGCAGCACCCCAGAGATTCGTTACGGTTCAAACGGCTTTCGCACCCTCACCTGCGTCGAAGTACCGCTCCGCTCTCATTCTATCCTTAGCGCCGACACGCGTCCAAAGTTTTGCGCGGCGCTTGTTCCTTCCTCTCCGAATCAGGAACGCCCTAGGCTCGAGGGTACCTTCCACGCGCCGCCGAACACGGCCCGCGGATTCGCGGTAGAATCGTCTGGATCGGCAAGGAGGACGCCCCCATGCGTGACCGTTGTCACTCGAAGGCCGCCATCCCGCTAACCGTTGTTCTCTTCCTGCTCGGCCAAGCGAGCTTGTCCGCCACGCCGGCCGACCAGCTTGGCAAAGTGCATTTCCCCACGACTTGCTCGAGCGCCATCGCGCCCACCATCGAAAAGGGCGTCGCGCTGTTGCACTCGTTTCAGTACAAGGAATCCGAGCAAACCTTCACGGAAGCGGCCACACGCGAACCTAAGTGCGCGATCGCCCATTGGGGCAAAGCCATGGCTCTGTATCACCAGCTTTGGGACTTTCCTGTCAAGGGCACCCTCAAGGAAGGCCGCAAGGAGATCGACGAAGCCCGCAAGGTTCATTCGGTTAGCCCGCGGGAGAAAGGCTTTATCGCTGCCGCCGCCGCGTTCTTCCGGAAAAAATCCAAACTGTCCCATGCCGATCGCACCAAGGCCTATTCCGCCGCTCTCGAGGAGTTTTATGCCGAAAATCCAGGCGACAGCGAAATTGCCTCCTTCTATGCACTTTCTTTGGTGTCGCTTGCCGACGAAGACGTGGACGCAACAGGCAACCTTCAAAAAGCCATCGCCATCCTCAATCCGCTGCTCGAAAAGTTTCCCGATCACCCCGGCGTTGCGCATTACCTGATTCACGCCGCCGACCGGCCCGAGCTGGCCTCGCAAGGCCTTGAGGCCGCGCGCCGCTACGCCGAGATCGCTCCCGAATCCTCGCATGCGCTGCACATGCCTTCGCACATCTTCGTGCGCCTCGGCTTATGGCAGGACTCCATCACCTCGAACCTTGCGGCCAGGGGTTCCGCCGCCCACGCCGCGGAAATGCGTATGGCCGAGTCCCACTACCAGACCCACGCCATGGACTTCCTGAACTACTCCTACTTGCAGTCCGGTCAGGAAACCAAGGCGCGCGAAGTCATTGCCGACGAGGAGAACGTCGTAGGCGCCGGCGAGGAGAGCAAGGCCAGGCAAGCCGCAGAACTGTCCTCCCGCACGGCTCTCGAGCTGCATCGCTGGACGGAAGCCGCGGCCCTGCCGGTTCCAGAAGTAAGGCTCGTCGCCCGAGAGCCTGCCTACCACGCCCGCGCGCTCGGCAAAGCGCACTTGGGCGATGTGGCGGGCGCCCGCGCCGATCTCGAGAAGCTCAAAGAGATTTGGGCCGCCGAGGAGGGCGAGGACCGAAAACTAGATTATCCCGTCTCGCACGAAAAGCACACGAGCTCGGTCGAGGTTTGGATTCTCTTCGCCGAAGGCAAGCACGACGAAGCGCTCCAGGAAATGCGCGCGATTGCCGATCGCCAGGACTCGAAGGGCATCGATTCGCTCGCCATCCCCGCGCGCGAAATGCTTGCTGACATGCTGCTCGAGCTCAAGCGCCCGGCCGACGCGCTCGCGGAATACAAAGTCGCCTTGAAGAATTCCCCGAACCGTTTTGACAGCCTTCTCGGAGCCGCGCGTGCGGCCGAAGCCTCGGGCGACTCGAGCGCCGCGCAAAGCTTCTACGAGCAACTCGCCGCGGTCTGCCCCGCCGCGGCCGATCGCCCCGAATTGGCCGAAGTTAAAACCTACCTCGCTCGAAAATAGCGCCCAGGCCCCTGCTGCCCGCGCTTAGTGTTTTTTCGGAGACGGCTCCGGTGCTCTCCCTTCGTAAATCCGCGCCGCGTTTTCATGCAGTGCAGAGAGCAGTGATCCCAAGCGGTTGAGATCGTCGCTCGGGATCCCGGTGAGGAATTCCTCGCGCACTTGCTCAAAGGTCTTCTTCAGTCGGGGCACCGCGCGTTCCGCCCGGGCAGTGGATTTGATGATGAGCAGCCGCTGATCCCGCGGGTCGCTGACGCGCCGCAGGAATCCTCCGGCCTCCAGGCGGTCAACAAAACGGGTAATCTTGCCCTTGTCCCGCCCCATGGCCTGGGCGAGCCTCCCCGCGGAAAGTTCGTTGGCCTCCGCGCAATGCACCAGCACGGCGGCTTCCTGCGCCGTCAGTCCCGCGTAGGCGAAGCGCCGGTCAAAGGCCTTTTGCAGTCCGATACTCGCTCGCAGGAGCTGCGAAATAACGGCTTCGCCCTCCCGGCCCCTCAGGCTCATGTACTCGCTCAAGAGCACGCCAAGATCGCAGGGAGGCTTTTCTTCCCTGCGCCTTTTCACGGTTTTCTTTCTCGCCTGGAAACTCATGGGCTGGAGCTACCCGCCTTCCGAGCAGGAGCTTCGAGCTTCCACCCGACTGGCTCGAAAGATGGCCTCCTCTCCCGGCTCCAAGTCATCCGAGCGCCTCCAAACTAAAAATGGAAACCCAACTCGGCGGTAAAGGCTCGCGGTGTGACGAAATGCGTTCCGCTGAACGTCGACAGGAAGTTGTAAATTGCCGTTTTGTTTGTCAGGTTGACAGCTGTCAAGCGCAAACTCCACTTGTAACGGTCGTTGTGAAACAAGCCATCGTCGCCGACGCTCAGGCTGCCACGCAGGTCATCCAGGGAGAAAAACTCTTCGACCTCATCGTTCGCATGTAGCCGCAATTCCGTTCCGGCGCGCGCCAGATTGGGGCCTTCTTGTTCCCGCTCCCGGCGGACAGCAGATTCCGCTTGCCGAGCTCGCCAGCATCAAAGAGTCCAGCGGCGCGTCGTTCATCTACCGGGAAAACAATTCGCGTTACATCGGCATTCAATTTTCGATTGTTGGGCGAAACTTGAAAGGCATTGTGAATGCCGGACAGGCGGCGGTCGAGAAATCGGTACAAATCCCCGAGGGATACACGCTCGATTGGGGCGGAGAGTACAGCGAGTTGCTCGAAGCAAAAGCACAGTTCGTCATCATCGGCCCCCTCGCCGTTTTGCTCATTTTCCTGATTCTTTTCGCGCTCTATGGCAATTTCAAGTTTCCGGTCACGATTGCTCTCGGCGTGGTGCTGACCGAACCGGTCGGAGCGCTTATCGCGCTATGGCTGACCCATACGCCTTTCAGCGTCTCGAGCCTCCTGGGCTTGCTCGCGCTCCTGGGAGTTTCCGTCGAGACCGCGGTGATTCTCGTCAGCTACATCAACAAGCTTCGTCTTGAAGGCAGAACCATTCGCGAAGCTACCCTCGATGCCTCCTTGCTGCGCTTGCGTCCCATCATGATGACGGCGTTGGTGGCCTGTCTCGGCTTGCTCCCCGCGGCACTTTCTACCGGCGTGGGCAGCGACACTCAGAAGCCCTTTGCGATCGTGGTGGTCGCAGGACTGATTTCGCGCCTGTTCCTGGGCTTCTTTGTCAATCCCGTGCTGTATGAAGTCGTCGCCCGCGAAGGCGACGTCTTGCAAGTGTGAGCTCGACCGCGCGACTGCAGCTCTGGCGCTGACCTCGATCACCGAGCAATAGAAACGCAGTTAATCTTTTCTCGGCTGTGCCGTGGGCGGCAGAATGCCATTCAAGCGCAGGTAGGTTGCTTGCGCCCCATAATGGTCGTACCAATCGTCGCTCAGAATAATCAGCACCGCGGCGCGGGAAAACGGGCGGTTGCCGAACAGCATCATCTGGTCTCCGAGCTTCGAATCATCCACTTTTTCGAGCGCCGCCGAGCAATACTCGAACGAGGCTTTGAGCGCCGCCACGAGCTTGTCTTTGGGATCCGTGTCCGCGAGCTTTACGTCCGGCGCGGCAGTGTCGGAAATCTTCGAGCACAAGCCGTTGTTCGACTGCGCGATGTGCATCACCAGGTGAGCGAAGGAGTTCATTTCCGGAATGGGCTTGAAGTTATATTTCTCCGCGGGCATGGCTTCCGCGGCGGCAACCATGTTCTTGCTGAAGCGAGGCAGCTGGGCCTTCACCGCGGCGCTCACGGGATTGGCCACCGGAGAAAGGTTCGGGGATGCCGAGGTGCCGCCAGCGGACTGCTGGGCCGGAGCACCCGCAGCCACCGCCATGGCTGCAACCGCGAACCATGCGAGTCTTTTCCAGATCATTTCTGTCCTCCTCCCTGCTTTTTTCCTGCCGCTTCCCGAAAGCATACTCTCTCGCTCCGCCGCCAACAATCTCGCCGCTGCCCGGGTCAGGCAAACCAATCGTGCGGACAAACAATTTGGGCAGCCGGCACGCTCTCGCGCAGCGGCTGCCCGGAACGACAGCACAAAAAAAAGCCCGTCAGCTGGGCTTGTTGTCGTCCTTTTTCTCTTCTTTCTTCTCAGTCTTCTTCTTCGAGCTCTTCTTCTTGGTTTCCTTCTTCTTGGTGGTGTCTGCCTTGGCGTCGTCCTTCTTCTCGGTGTCCTGCGCATACGTCGCGCCGGAAACACAAAGGAAGGTTGCGAGCGTCAGAGCACCTAGCAGTTTCCTCATACTTCCTCCTCTGCAATCAGTGGTTCAGATGTGAAATGCAATCCCGGCTGGAAGGAACTGCCCGACGGAGAAAGCACTTCCTCCCCCGGTTTCCGGCGCCGAAAAGGCTACCCCCACTCAGCGCCAGACACGAAGCCTACCATCAGACACCCCACACGGCAAGTGATCCTTGGCCTTGGGTGGCCTTTTGGCACCTCGTGGCCCCCTGTGGCACCTGGTGGCCCGGTGGCCCGGTTTCCTTCGAGCCAGCGCCATGCGAGGAACCAAGACGCTATCCGCCTGCTCCACAGTTTCTCTCCACCCGGGCCCCCTTTTGTTTTATCCTGTGCCGCTTGCATCTTTGCCGGAGGTCCTTTTGTGAATCGTCAGTCCTGCATTTTCTCGTTTGCGCTCGTCGTTTTTTCGACCATCGGTTCGTATCCTGCCGGGGCGCAAATCCCCGAATCCACGTACCAAGAAATGCGCTGGCGCATGATCGGTCCCACGCGCGGAGGCCGGACGCGCGCTGCTTGCGGCGTGCCGAGCGAGCCCAACGTTTTTTACATGGGTGCGGTCAACGGAGGCGTGTGGAGGTCGGACGATTACGGCCGCACCTGGAATCCCATGTTTGACGGCCAGCCCACCGAATCCATTGGCGCGATTGCCGTGGCGCCTTCCGATCCCAACATCATTTACGTTGGCAGCGGCGAAGGCCTGGCGCGGCCGGACCTGTCTTTGGGTGACGGCGTCTACAAATCCACCGACGCGGGCAAGACCTGGACGCACCTTGGCCTGCGCAACTCCCAGGGCATCCCCGCCCTGGCGGTTGACCCCCGGAACCCCAACCGCGTTTTTGCCGCGGCCCTTGGGCACCCTTACGGAGCAAGTGAAGAGCGGGGCATCTATCTGTCGACCGACGGCGGAGAGAATTGGCAGAAAGTTCTTTCGAAAGACGCGAACGTCGGCGGCTCGGACGTCGAAATGGATCCCGCGAGTCCCGATGTGGTCTACGCATCGTTGTGGGAGGTTCGTCTCGGCCCGTGGGAAGACGGCAATCAATACAGCGGCACGGGCGGGGGCCTTTTCAAATCGACCGATGGGGGAAAGACCTGGCGCGCGCTCACGAACGGGCTGCCGAAGGGGATCATTCAAGTGGACGTGGCCATCGCGGCGAGCCGGCCGAGCCGCCTGTACGCGTCGGTGGCCACGAACGAGCCGAGCGTCGGGATTTACCGCTCCGACGACGCGGGAGAAAACTGGACGCGCATCACCAGCGACCCGCGGCCGGCATTGCGCATTGGCGGCGGCGATCTGCCCGTGCCCCGTGTGGATCCGAAAAATCCGGACATCGTTTACAGCTCGAGCATTGTCACCATGCGCTCGACCGACGGAGGCAAAACGTGGACGAGCCTTCGCGGCGCGCCGGGCGGCGATGACTATCAGAATCTCTGGATCAATCCCAACTTTCCCAACATCCTTCTGCTCACGAGCGACCAGGGCGCGCTCGTCAGCGTGAATTCCGGCCAAACCTGGAGTTCCTGGTACAACCAGCCCACCGGCCAGCTCTACCACGCGGCTACGACGAATTCTTTTCCTTATTTGGTGTGCAGCGGCCAGCAGGATAGCGGATCAGTCTGCGTCTCCAGCCGCGGCAAGGACGGTGAAATCACTTTTCGCGAATGGCACCCCGTGGGCATCATCGAATACGGCTACGCCGCGCCCGATCCGCTCAATCCGGACATCGTTTACGGCGCGGGCCGCCGCGAGGTGTCGAAATTTTCGGTTTCCACGGGTCAATTCCAGAACGTCACCCCGGTTCCGGCGGCCGATCCGAAAGTGCGCGCCGACCGCACGCAGCCCATTGTTTTCTCGCCGGTCGATCCTCATGTTCTCTATACCACGACGAATTTCCTGTATAAGACAAGCGACGGGGGACAAACCTGGCAAACCATCAGCCCGGATCTCGCGCGCGAGCACGGCGCGATTCCTGCGAGCCTGGGGGACAAAGCGGCAAAGGATCCCGGCGCCGCTGAGATTCGCGGCGTCATTTATGCGCTGGCGCCTTCGTTCAAAAACGTGACCACCGTTTGGGCGGGCACCGACGATGGCCTGCTCTGGGTTACGCGAGACGGCGGCGCCAACTGGAAAAACATCACGCCTCCCGAGATCACGCCCTGGAGCAAGGTCACGCAGCTTAGCGCTTCGCATTTCGATGACGAAACCGCCTATGCTTCGGTCAGCCGCTTCCGCATCGACGATCTCCGTCCGTACATTTACCGCACCCATGACGGCGGGAAGACCTGGCGGCTGGTCACGAACGGGCTGCCGGAGGGCGCGCCGGTCGATGCCGTCCGCGAAGATCCCGTGCGGAAGGGTTTGCTGTTCGCCGGAACCGAAACCAGCGTGTGGGTCTCCTTCGACGACGGCGACCACTGGCAGTCGCTCGAGCTCAACCTGCCGCACACCTCCATGCGCGATCTGTGGATTCACGAGGACGATTTGATTGTGGCCACGCACGGCCGCTCGTTCTGGATTCTCGACGATATTTCGCCGCTGCGCCAGCTCACGGAATCGCTTCGAGGATCGGAAGCGCATCTGTTCAGGCCGGCAACGGCTTATCGCGTCCGGCGCAACACCAATACCGACACGCCCCTTCCGCCCGACGAGCCCACCGCCGAGAATCCTCCCGATGGCGCGATCATCGATTATTTTCTCGCCGAGGCTTCCTCCACTCCCGTGACGCTCGAAATCCTCGACGCCCAAGGAAAGATCGTGCGCAAATTTTCGAGCACTGACAAACCCGAGCCTTCCGCGGAAGAGCTCCGGAAGGAGTTGATCCCGCGCTATTGGATTCGCATCTCCAAAGCTCTTCCGAGCACTGCGGGCATGCACCGCTGGGTATGGGATTTGCGCTACCCGGCGCCGCGCGCGACGCGCTCGGAATATCCCATCTCCGCCGTTCCCGGCGACACGCCGCGTGCGCCCGGGGGCCCCATGGCCGTTCCAGGGGAGTACACCCTCCGCCTTACGGCGAACGGACACACGTCGAGCGAACCGCTCGACGTGAAGATGGACCCGCGCGTAAAAGGCTCCGAGAGAGATCTCGCCGAGGAGCTCGAGAAACAGCAGCTGCTGGCGGGAATGATGACGCAAACGACCGAGGCGGTTAGCGAGGCCCGGGCTCTCCATGAGCAGGTCCAAAGACTGACGGGCAAAGCACCCGCCTTGGCTACCGTCGGGAGCACCGCCGGTTCACCGGCCGAAAAAATCTCCGGTCCGCTTGCCGAAGCGGTCTCTGCTTTTGACAAAAAACTGACCGCGATTCTCGGCGGCGCCGGCGGTCAGGGAGGTTCTGGAGCTCGCGCGTCGCCTGCGCCGACCTTGACTCGCACCTCAGGCATGATCGGCGCGCTCTATTCCGAGATCGACCGCGCTGACGCGGCTCCAACGGCCGCGCAGCTTGCCGCCATCACCGCTCTGGAGAGCGACTTCACGGCTACCCGCAAACTCTGGCAGGCCTTCCAGGCGAGCGATCTTCCGGCGCTCAATCGCCAGCTCAAATCGGCAGGCCTCGCGGAACTAAAACCGGCTTCCGCGTCAGGCGCGGCAAAGGATGAAGACGGCGACATCGCGTGAGATTTTGCTGAAGCCCTTTCCGGAAAAGGCGGCCTTGAGATTCGGGGATAGCGGCGGGGTTCGGCAGGTGCCGCCGAGGCCACCAACCGCAAAAAAAACTATTGGCTATCCCGCCGGAAACCTGCTATAGGAGATACACCGTAGACCCGCGTCCAAGTTAGGGTTTTTCCCTGCTTGTCCAGCGCGATGTTGGGATGATACGGAAAACTGGAAGCGGCGAAGCGCGCCGCAAGTTCATTAGAATGTCATCGTTGGAGCCCCAGCCCCGGACGGAGTATAGGGTGTCCCGGAAAGAGTTACTGTGGATCGTAGGGTCCGCAGGAATAACGCTTCTGGCGTTAGCCCTGCTTGCCAACAGTACCTCCCTGTTCAAACGCTCGAATCGCGAGGAAGCCGCGGCATGGAGTCAGAAGCCCATCAGCGCGGGTTATATTGGAAGCCAGCTCAAGCAAATCGACAAAACGCGCTCCTCCCTGATTATTTCCTATGAGCTCGAGAACAACACGGATTCGGACTATCACCTTGCCGAGGGACCCGGCCTGGTGATTCTGAGCAAACTGAAAACCGATGGCAGCTTTAGCCAGGAGGAACCGATTCGGCTTGCTTATCCGGTGTTTTTGCCGGCGAAGCAGCACGCGCGGCTGGCCATTGAAATCACCCAGCCGTTTAACTGGCCGGCGGAAAAAGACGCGGGATACCTCGACAAGATGAGAAATTTTGTCAAGGAGCGGCTCGAGAACGTCGGAGAGTTTGTTCTGTTCGATCAGACCAATCACTGGCAGCTCGAGCTACCGAGCGGTTGGGAACAGCTCCAGGAAACGTCGCAGGCGAGTGATTGATGCGCCGGCGTGGAACAAGAGACCCGGCAGGAGCCGCAAAGTTTGCTCGAGAGGAGCCCGGTCTATGCCGCTTAACGACGCATAAGACCGAAACCGGCAGGATGAGCTTATGTCTTCTTCACCGGTAATTTCGACTGACAAGGCAAAACCCGGAGAGCGGCGCAGCTCTTCGCGGGGAGTGCTCAATCACTATGTGGTGCTGGTGTATTTCGGCGAGGACAATTGGGGCAAGCTCACCAACATGAGCGAGGGCGGAATGGCTTTTGAGTTCTCGAGGCCGCCCGTCTTGCATGCGCGAATCAACTTCACGTTTCAGGTCATGGGCTGCATGCCCATGCCGCACGACGCCAGCGTTCTCGGCGAATCGTTCGAAGCAACCGGCGAAATCGTCTGGCTGCAGGAGTTTGAGAGAACTGCCGGAGTGCAATTTGTCGAGTTGGCCGACGGAAACCGGAAACATATCCGGCAGTGGCTGTCGTTTGAAGCCTCGACGAACACGGTTGCCGCAACCGAGAGCGCCAAAGAAGAAGTGCTCGCGCTGGCCGCGGAAGAAACGGAGTTGCCCCTGCCCCTCGCTGCCTTGACTCCAGAGCCGGAAACGGCCGGCAAGGCAGAGACGAAAGAGAGTGTGGTTGAACTGGATGCGCCGGAATCTCCTGAAGAGCCGGTCGAAGAGCCGGAACCGCCCCCAGCCGTGGCCGGGCTCGAGGTGCCGGAGTTCCCGGTGCTTGCGTTGGCCCGCCAGGGAGAGGCCGTCGAATGGCAGCCGAGCGTCGCGTCGTCCCCGGCCGCGCAGCCCTCGGTGGCGCGGTTGACTTTTCTGGTTGTCGCGGGCTGCCTTGCGGCGTTTGCGGTGACGGTCGGCGTAAGAGTGTTCATGGCCCGGGAGGCTCGCCGCGCTGACCTGGCCGCAGGCGCGACCAGCCTAGCCAATGTTCCTTCTGCCGACGCTCCCCTGGTTGTCCCTTCCGAAGCCGCGCCGCCTTTTCAGGTAGAGGTGCTCGACGAGAGTGGGAAACGCTGGATGCTGTGGTTTGTTCGCAAGGATTCCCAAAAAGCCAACGATCAGATTCCCAGGCGCGCCGAGACCGAGTCTCCGGCCTTTTCCTCTTCCCCAGCCAGAGTTGCGAAGGAGAAAGACACGCCTCCGGCCGAGGATCTCGGGACTCCCCACACCTATACCCTGGCGGCTCCCATCATCAATCGCCCGGCAGACAATGGTTCTGCGCCGGACAATCCAGTGGAAGAAGCACCTGCCATTCAAAAGGAGCCGGCTGTTCCACAAGAGGAAACTTCTGGCGGGGTGCTCAACGGCCGCCTGACGCCGCCGCCCTTGCAAGTCCCGGTTGGCGGAATGGTTCAGCAGGCGCGCTTGATTCACTCGGTGCCGCCTGTTTATCCTTCGCTTGCAAAATTAACGCGCGTCAGCGGAGACGTGGTGGTGGACGCGCTGATCGACGCGAGCGGCAACGTTAAGACCGTAAAAGTGCTTTCCGGCCCGACGACCTTGCAGCAGGCAGCCATCGAAACGGTGCGCCAGTGGAAGTACGAACCTGCGCGCCTGGATGGGCAAGCGGTGGCCATGCATCTCTCGGTAACGGTGAAATTCCGGCTGAACTGAATCAACCATTCCTTCCTCGGCAAGAACCCTCGGCTTTGCTCGGATCGCCTGATCGCCCTTTCCGGAACAGCGCGCGACGACCGGATAGGGGAAGATGGGCCGCGAGCGCTCAACGATGCCTTCCATTGAGCGGCATGCGATGCACTTGTCGGGCGCTTGTCCTTTCTCTACCCAATTCTCCAGGGCGCTCACGGAGTCGAATTCGGCCGTATTCGGAGGGAAGCAAAGTGAAGTATGCAAAGCTAAAATGACTTGCTCCGATCACAAAATGAGACAAACTACCTTCAGGCCTCGACGGCTCCATTCAAGATTAGGAAAACCGTCGAAGTCAGGCAGGGGCAGAGGTTCGCTGACCTCCTGAAATTCATCTTTAAAGGATCACCAATGCTTCGATTTGCCGGAGCTCTGCTGACCGTGTTCCTAACTGCACTCCCGCCGAAGGCCATGGCGCAGGAAGGGAGGGCGCTCGCCGAGCCAGATGAGCGCTACAAAGCGGACATTCTCGTGGTGGTGGCGCATCCCGACGACGAAGCCGCGGTAACGCCGTATCTCGCCCGGGCGCTCGACGAACACAGGCGCATCGCCGTGGTTTTCGCTACGCGCGGGAGCAGCGGTTCGAACGAAGCGGGAGCGGAGCAGGCGGCGGCGCTCGGAGATGTGCGCGAGATCGAGGCGCGCCATGCGCTCGCGACGCTCGGCATCAACAACGTTTGGTTTCTCAGCGGGAAGGATACGGCTACGCAGGACGTTTTGGTGTCACTGGCAAACTGGGATCACGGAGAAACTCTCGCGCAAATGGTGCGGCTGGTGCGCCTGACGCGGCCGGAAGTCATCCTTACTTTTCTGCCGGGCACGTTTATCGGGGAGGATCACGGCGACCATCAGGCTTCCGGCGTGCTCTCGACCGAAGCCTTTGATCTCGCGGGGAACCCGGCTGTATTTCCCGAGCAGGTTGCCGGTCCCATGAAGCGGCTCGAACCCTTCCTCGAAAACTTGCGGCCATGGCAGGTGAAGAAGATCTATTACTTTCCAGATGCCGATCGCCAGGACATTTTCCGCGGCAAAGGTCCGAGCTACTCGGTGAAGGAAGTCTCTCGATTGAGTAACAAGCCGTACTGGCGGATGGCGCTGGATGCTTTTCGTGCTCATCAGACGCAAGCCAAATCCTACCTCGATAAGATCGCGCAGATGGCCGAGGCGCAAATCGAAAAGATGGCTACTTCGCAAGACGGCTGGGGAGCAGATCAGCATTTCGTGCTGGGCAAGTCCTTGGTAGGAGGCAGCGTCAGCGGAGACGTTTTTGAAGGCATCACGCCGGGTGCGATTCCTTACGCGCGGCCCGAAGTTACGCCGGAACCCGCGAGGCCGGATTTGGCGATGGAGCTTGGCGGCCCGTGGAGTTTTTATGCCGAGTTCCGCCGCGCCCACGGACTTGCCAATTTGCCGAATCCCGAGCCGCCAGAGATCGCCCTCGAAGCGCCGGGAACACTGGTGATTCCGTTGTGGATTCGCAATCAGACCGCGAAGGCGCAGGAAGTCACGCTTTCTGCCAGCTTGCCCGCAGGATGGAGGGCCGGGATCGGCACGGGAAAATTTACGGTAGCGGCAAAACAAACCTCCGCCGCGCGAGTGGAAGTGAGTTTGCCGGCGCTGCCGGAGGAAACCGGGAAGAAGGCAGAGGCGCAACACGTCACGGTGCGCGCCGAAGCCAATGGGCAGGTCATTGGCGAGGCCAAGCTCGGCGTCGAACTGCGAAAACGCGCGCTTCCCGAGTAACGGCATCAGGCACTAGGATTTTTTTCCTCGCGCGGCTTCCATCGTTTCCCACGCAGTTTCCGGCAAAAGCAGCAGGTCGTTGAATTCTCCGGCACCGCGCAGCCACTGGCCGCCGTCGATCACCACGCATTCGCCGTTGATGTACTCGGCCATGTCGCTGAGCAGGAAGGCGGCGAGGTTGGCCAATTCTTCGTGGCGTCCAAAGCGTTTCATGGGGTGCTTGTCCAGGCTGTGTTCCTCGAATTGTTTCGAAGGCATCAGGCGGGACCAGGCGCCTTCGGTTGGAAAAGGGCCCGGGGCGATGGCGTTCAACCGAATGTGATAGTTGGCCCACTCGACGGCGAGCGAGGTGGTCATGGCCAACACACCCGCCTTGGCGCAGGCGGAAGGCACGACAAAGCCCGAGCCGCAGTTGGCCGCCGCATAGGTGGTCACGATGTTCAACACATTCCCGCCCGTTTTGCGCGACATCCAGCGCTTGCCAAAAACCTGCGTGCAGTGAAAAGAGCCGTTCAGCACGATACCTACGACAGCGTTAAACGCGTTGGCCGAGAGCTTTTCGGTGCGAGCAATGAAATTGCCGGCGGCGTTGTTGACGAGCGCATGGATTTCTCCGAATTGCTGCTCCGCTTTAGCCGCGGCAGCTTCGACGGCGCCGTAGTCGCGAACATCGCACGTGGCGTGGGCTGCTTGGCCGCCCCGCCTGAGAATCTCGTCACACGTTTCGCGAAGAGGGTCCTCACGGCGGCCCACGAGGAATACCCGCGCTCCCAATTCGGCAAACCGCAGAGCCATGGAGCGGCCGAGTCCGGTGCCTCCGCCGGTGAGAAAGATAGCCCGGGCTTTGAGCAAATCGCGCTCGAACACGTTTCACCGCCTTGCCGTAGGTGCCCTCGGAGAAATCACTGGAAGCGAAATTCTAGACTATCCGAAAAAATCTGGCCCGGTTTTTTCTCTGCCCAAGCCTTGGGCGGGGATGGCGGTGGGTCGATTCAACAAAAATGCGGGATGGAGCTCCATCCCGCCAGCTGTGGCGGCGAGTCGATGAACAACCGGCCTACGGGCTTACGAGCCATGCGCGACCGAGCAGCAGGAATCGGCTCCGGTCGGAATGCCCGTGAGACGAGCGTCACAATCGCGAAAACACACGGAAGGAAAGACACTCTAAGGATGCATGGATGCGGGAATCGGCCGACCCATGGCTTTGGCGTACTCGGCGGGGTAGAGCGGGCTTTCGGGGAACTCTTCGGTTAGCTCGCGAAGAAGCTTCTGCGCCAGCGGTTTTTGTTTCTCGCGACGCGCGGACAACGCCAGCATGATCTTGGCAAGAGGCTCCAGATAGCGGCCTCCGTCTGCGGCTTCCTCCAATTGACGCATTCCGAGCTTCTTGTCACCGTGGATTCCGCCGAACCACAGCATCGCGCGAAAGCCCATCGATAAACTCCCAATGATGTAATTCGCGGACCCCAAAGCAAGATAAACGTCTTTCGCATCGGGCCGCTCGGCCAACAACGCCTTGGCATGGGCATTGGCTTCCTTTAGCCTGTGCAGCGCGTCCAAATTGTGCTTCCTGAGAATCATGTCGGCGTCCGATTCCATGCCCGCCGAGAGTGTGAGAGCGTAGAGAGCTTCGGGGTCGCGGGGGTCTTTTGCAAGACGCTCCGAGGCGAGTTCGCGCGCTTTTTGAATGGCGGTTTCAAAGCTCTCCATGCGCACCGGGTCAGGCTCGCCGTCGATGCCGTGAAGGAATTTTTTCTCGTTCAAAAAGAAGTCGCTGGTAAGCACGCCTTGGCGGTAAAACTCTTCGAAGAGATAACTAGCGGCGATGGCCACCTGCCCAAAAGGCTCGTCGGGGTGCTGCGATTCCCAGGCCTCGAACTGGGCGCGGCCTTCGGGGAATCGTTGAATATAAAGCTGGCGAAAACCCGAAGCAAGTTCTGGGACGCGCACGAACGCGGGTGTCGCCGTATCTTCCAGGGGTTGCGCCTTCAGGGCGGCGGTTGGCAGTAGGAGGAGGAAGCAGAAAAGGAGTCGCAAGCGCATTCGAGCATCTTTCTCTAAAACAAGCTCGGCTCTAAAACAACCCGTTCTCCAAAACAGGCCGGGCCCTAAAACAGGCCGGGCAAAAATCGCGGTTTGTGGCCCATTGCCGTGCGGTATTCGGGATTGGCCATGAGCACGCGTTCTTCCGCACGAATCCGCGTGGACAAGGTGATGGAATGAGCGGCGGAAGTTAGAAGGGCCGTGATCCATGCCGTGTGAATGAGCGGAAGCGAGATCATCTCCAGAATCACCCCGGTGTAATTGGGATGCCGCACGAAGCGAAACGGCCCGGTGGTCACCACGCCGATTCGCGTGGAATCCATCACCTGGACGCTCCACAGGTCTCCTAGCGTGCGAACGACCCAGAAGCGCATTAGATTAGATGCAGAAAACAGAGCTAACATCGTCGCGCCGAGAAGGGGAAGAAAAGGCCGGTGGAGGAGGACCACTTCCAGGGCAGCGCTAACCAATACCCCGGTGTGAACGACGACCATCCATTTGAAGTGCGGTTCGGGGACGCGAACGGCCCCTTGGGTCAGCATGCGCTCCTGGTGCTTGCGCGAAATTCGCAGTTCGACGAGCCGGAGTACTCCCACTGCGGCCAGGAGCGCCAGGTAAAGGTAACGACTCAGGCCCATTGCAGCAAGAGAAATTCCGCGCTGAAGCCGGGTCCAAAAGCGGCGGCCAGCGCGTAATCGCCGGTTTTAAGGGGGCGCTTCTCAAGCCATTCCTGAAGGATGAAAAGAATGGTCGCGCTCGAGAGGTTCCCGACGTTGCCGAGGATGTCCCAGGACGGCTGTGTGTCGCACTTGCACAGGCCCAACTCCGCTTCCACATTTCCGAGCAATCGCGCGCCGCCCGGGTGCAGGATCCATCCCTTGATGTCCTCCTTTTTCCGTCCATTGCGCTCGAGGAATCCCTCCACCAGCCCGCGGATTTTTCCCCCGATCATTTCCGGAACATCTTTGTCCAAAATAATGTGAAAGCCGGAATCACGCAGGTCGAATCCCATGGCGAAAAGCGAATCGGGAAACGTATAAGTCTCAGAAATTAGAATTTTTGGTCCCGGTCCGGGATTTCCCCGGACAATCACCGCGGCGGCACCGTCGCCAAACAGAATCGAAGAAATCAGATTCGCCTGAGATATGTCTTTGCGCTGAAAGGTAAGCGACGGCAGCTCCACGGCAATGATCAGGACGTTCCCGCCCGGATGCGCTTTCAAGTAATCCGCGGCGCGGCCGAGAGCCATGGCTCCGGCGGCGCAGCCCAGCTCGGTAAAGGGCATACGCCGCACGTTCGGACGAAAGCCCATCTGGTGGATGAGATGAGCGTCGAGTGAAGGAATCATGAAGCCGGTGCAAGAAACGGTGATGATCAGGTCGATGTCTTCCGGCTTGAGGTCGGCGCGTGAGAGACACTTTTCGGCGGCTTCGCGGCCGAGCTTCACTGCGTGTTCGATGTACTCGTTGTTGGTCTTCGAGAGCGCGCGCGGCTCAATGGTGTAGTCGATGGGGAAAATGGAGTAGCGCTTGTGCACCTGCGCGTTATCCACGATGCTCATCATCGCTTCCACGCGCCGCTCGGGAATGTCGAAGACGCGGCCCATGTAATACTTCACATCGTTGCGGGTGATCGTGTACGGCGGAAGCGCCGTGGCCGTCGCGGCAATCGTGGGATGCACTGCGTCACCGTTTACCCCCGGAACATGATTCACGGATTAGATCATCTCCTTTGGAGCGCATAGGAAGTTGCTTGGCTCTGCCCCGTTTTAACCGGTTGGATGCCGGGCGCTCGAACTCCTGATGCTTCCTGAAGTACTGACTGTACCTCAGACCGTGCCTCTAACCCAACTATTTGCAATTCGTTGCGGCCCCATTGGCAAGCGTCCTAGCGCAATCCAACCAGGCCGCGGACCGATTCAATGAGTTTTGCCGAATCGTAACCCACGCCGTCCTTAAACACTATCTCTATTTTTTCGATGTCTTTGATGTTACCGGACGGGTCGCCGTCAATCACCACGAGATCGGCCTGCTTGCCGACGGCGAGCGTGCCGATTTTGTCCCCTTCGCCGAGAAACTCGGCGCCATTCGAAGTGGCGATGTGCACCGCCTCGAGGGGTGTGAATCCCGCTTCGACGAGCAACTCCACTTCGCGCTGGTCCCCGAATCCCGCGATCACGCCGCCATATCCTGTGGGATCGAGTCCGGCCAGCAGCAAACCGCCCTGCCTCACAAACTCGCGCTCGAATTCCAGTTCTTTTTTGAACAGTGCCGGCCAATCCGATTTCGCGGCCCCGTCGGAAAGCAAGGCACGCCTTCTCAGGTAGGAAATGCGCGCTTCGGGAAGCATGGCATCGAGCACCCGGCCGTCGAGGGGCGCGCGGTTCGGGACCAAGGTCTCAAACACCGGCAGCGTGGAAGTGATCGCAACGTGGCGCGCCACGAGGTCGCGAATCATGTCGTGAATCGGCCCGCTCGAGACCTCGAGTGGCAGCAGGGCTTTGTCGGCCTCCGCGGGACTTGGGCACAATCCCGGTTTCTTGCCCGTGAGAAATTCCGTGTCCACCACCAAGCCGTGCTCCAAATCATCGATGCCCAAGCTTGCCGCCTCGCGAAAGCCGATGGAACAAAGATGCCCCGTCACTTTCATGCCGTGCGCGTGCGCGGCTTCGACCGCCGCGCCCAGTTCTTCCGGCGTGATGTTCTGGTAGGCCTTGAACGACGTCACGCCCTGCGCAATCCAGAATTCCACCGTGCGGCGCGCATCTTCGGCATCGGTGAGCTGATGCATTTGGAGGGCGAAGGCTCCCGGGCCTTCCAGGTACGGCCCGGTGACGTGAATCTTGGGGCCGGCCATCTTCCCGTCATCCGTGTCGCGTTTGAGCTCGAGATCCGCATACGGCTCGATGCTTCCCGTGGTTCGAATCGAAGTCACGCCTCCCGCCAGATACAGCCGCGGAAAACTTGCGGCATGCTCGGGGTAAAGCGGCGGCGGCCCGCCCGGCGACGGGTAATACATGTGGTCGTGCATGCCGACCAGGCCCGGAATGACCGTACGCCCGGAAAGATCAACGACCTTCGCACCTTCGGGAATCTTTGTGCTGGCGCGGTCGCCAAGCGAAGCGATCTTTCCCTCGCGAATCACGAGCGTTTGGTCGGCTCGAGGGGCCGCGCCCGTGCCGTCGATGACGCGCACATGCGTCAGCGCAACGAGCGGCGCGTCTTCCTTTACGAACGCGCGCAGCTCGGGAGCGAGTTTCGGCGCGGCCTGGGCACGGCAACGCGCAGCGAACAAGGAAGCCAGCACCAACGAACAGAAAACCGGGAACAACCCTTTTCGCATGAATCCACCCCGGAGGCGATTGTCGGGCTGGGGCAGTTTATGCACCCAGCAGCGCTAAAGCAAGGATGTTTGACGTGAAACACCTCAAAACATTCCATCGCCAGGCCTCCCGCTCGGTCGCAAACCCGGTCGGGTGCTGTTTGTGATAGAGTCCACTCCTTCCGGAGCAAATTCTTGAGGTGCGTCATGCCCAGATCCTTCCTACGAGTGCTCGTTTGCTTGTTTACCGCGCTCTTCCTGCGCGAATCGCCGGCAGCCGGACAGCAGGCCGCGACGCCGGCGTCGACCGAAGGCGACTTTGTCGTGAAGAATTTCCAGTTTCGCTCCGGCGAATCGCTCCCGGAGCTGCGCCTTCACTACACAACGCTCGGAAAGCCCGCGCGCGACGCCCAGGGCCGTACCACCAACGCCGTCTTGATCCTCCATGGCACCGGCGGCACCGGCCAGCAATTCCTGCAACCCATTTTCTCGGGCGAACTGTTCGGCCCGGGCCAGCTTCTCGACGCTGCGCGCTACTACATCATTCTTCCCGACGGCATCGGCCACGGAAAATCCTCCAAGCCCAGCGACGGCCTGCATGCGCATTTCCCGCAATACGACTACGACGACATGGTTGCCGCGCACCATCGCCTGACGACTGAAGGCCTCGGCGTGAACCATCTCCGCCTGGTCATGGGCACCTCGATGGGCTGCATGCATTCGTTTGTATGGGGCGAAACCTATCCCGATTTCATGGATGCGGTCATGCCGCTCGCCTGCCTGCCCGTCGAGATCGCCGGCCGCAATCGCGTCTGGCGCAAAATGGTGATGGACGCGATTCGCAACGACCCGGAATGGAAAGGCGGAGAATATTCCTCGGAACCGCAGCAGGCCCTGCGCACGGCCCTCGACTTGCTGCTGATTGCCGGCAGCGCGCCGCTCTATATGCAGAAAACTTTGCCCACGCGAGATGCCGCCGACAAATATCTCGAGGACTATTTCAAGGCGCGCTCCGCCGGGCTTGATGCCAACGATCTCTTGTACCAGGTGAACGCTTCCCGCAATTACAATCCTTCGCCGCAGCTCGAAAAAATCACCGCGCCCGTCATGTACATCAACTCCGCCGACGATTTCATCAACCCGCCCGAACTCGGGATTGCCGAACGCGAAGGCAAGAAGGTGAAAAACGGCCGCTTCGTCCTGCTGGCGATCTCCGAGGAAACCCGCGGCCACGGCACGCACACGCGTGCGGCGGTTTGGAAGCAGTACCTGGAGGAGTTGCTCGGGAAGGCCGCCCGGTAGTTTTTGACCTCGGTCCTAGACTAGGTTTCAACCGTCGCCCAAAAAACTCTACCGCGCAGTTTCCTGGCTTGCGCGGATTTCCTGCCAGCGGCGCGGGCGCTTATTGGCTTGCAGGACCTTCTTGCGCAAGCGAATGGTCTTCGGGGTGATTTCCACGTACTCGTCGTCGGCGATAAATTCAATCGCCTGTTCGAGGCTCAATTCGCGGTGGGGAATCAGCCGGATGGCTTCGTCCGCCGTCGACGAGCGCATGTTGGTCAGCTTCTTTTCCTTCGTGACGTTCACGTCCATGTCCTGCTCGCGCGAGTTTTCGCCGACAATCATCCCTTCGTAAACGTCAACACCGGGACCGATAAACAGCTCGCCCCGCTCCTGCAAATTCCACAGTGCGAAAGCCGTCGAAACTCCGGCGCGGTCGGCCACCAGCGCGCCCGTAGGACGCAGCGCCATCTCCCCGCCATATTGCGTCCAGCCATCGAAGAGCGAGTGAATCAGCGCCGTCCCGCGCGTGTCGGTCAGCAGCTGGCTGCGCAATCCGATCAATCCGCGGGAAGGAATCTTGAAGTCCAGCCGCACGCGCCCCGAGCCGTGATTGCTCATCTTGGTCATCTCGCCGCGGCGGCCGCCGATGGTCTCCATGATGATGCCGATGAAATTGTCGGGAATGTCGACCACCAGGCGCTCCACGGGCTCGAGCTTGCTTCCCTTTTCCATGCGCGTCACGATTTCCGGCTTGCCCACCATCAACTCGAAGCCCTCGCGCCGCATGGTCTCGATGAGAATCGCGAGTTGCAGCTCGCCGCGCCCCAGCACGCGAAACGATTCCGGCGTGTCGGTGTCCTCTACGCGAATCGAGACGTTGGTGAGCAGTTCTTTTTGCAGGCGGTCGCGGAGGTCGCGCGAGGTCAGATACGCGCCGTCATGGCCGGAAAGCGGCCCGCTGTTTACCGTGAAAATCATGGCCAGCGTGGGCTCGTCAATCAGCAAAGGCTCGAGCGGCGCCGGCGAAGCGAGGTCGGTGATGCTCTCGCCGATTTGAATGTCTTCGACGCCGGCAATCGCCACGATATCGCCCGCGGCAACCTCTTCGGCTTCGTCGCGCTCGAGTCCCCGAAAGGTGAAAAGTTTCGTGATCTTGGTGGGCTGGAGTTTTCCGTCGAGCTTGCTGACGCCGACTTCCTCACCGCGCCGCAGCGTGCCGTGGAACACGCGGGCAATCGCGATGCGTCCCAGAAACTCGCTGTAGTCCAGGTTCATCACTTGGATTTGCAGGGTGCCTGCGGGATCGCCCGGCGGCGCGGGAATGTGTTTCACGATGGCTTCAAAAAGCGGCAGCAAATCCTTCGAATGGTCGCCAGGCTTGGCTTGCGCCACGCCGTCGCGCGCATTGGCGTAGACAATGGGAAAGTCGAGCTGGTCTTCCGTCGCATCCAGATCGATGAAGAGGTCGTAAATCTCGTCGAGCACTTCTTTGGGGCGCGCGTCGGCGCGATCGATTTTGTTCAGCACGATCACCGGCGGCAGCTTGGCGGCCAGCGCCTTTTGCAGCACGTAACGCGTTTGCGGCAGCGGCCCTTCGCTCGCATCCACCAGCACGACCACGCCGTCGACCAGCCGCAGCGCGCGCTCGACTTCGCCGCCAAAGTCGCTGTGACCCGGGGTATCCACGATGTTGATTTTCGTGCCCCGGAAAAACAGCGCGGTATTCTTCGCCAGAATGGTGATGCCGCGCTCGCGTTCCAGTTCGTTCGAGTCCATCACCCGCTCGACCACCGCTTCGTTGGCGCGGAAAATGCCGCTTTGCTTCAGCATGGCGTCGACCAGCGTGGTCTTGCCGTGGTCCACGTGCGCGATGATGGCAATGTTGCGAATCTCTTGACTCATGGTTTTTTGTCTGAATAGCGCGCTCGTGCGCCGGCTCCTCTAAACACAAAAATAGCCGCTCCAAACAACCAGCAGCCCGGATATGTCTCCTTTTGGGGATCGCTTCTCGAGGTGCGGTCGAACCGTTTCCAGTGTAACAGAGCCGACCCGCTTTCGTGTACTATCCTGCCGTAAGAGCCGCAAGAGTAATCGCCAGTTTGGCGGGCGGAATCAGGCAAATGAAGATCGGCTCTATCGTCATTCGCTCGTATGAGTTTGACAAGATGCTCGCGTTCTGGCAACAAGCACTCCACTACGTTCCGAGAGAGCCGGCAACAAGCGGCTCCGGTCGTTCTTCGCGACCCTCAGGGGAAGGGGCCGAACCTGTCTTTGAACCGCGTTTTGAGAGAAACGTTCCGGCAAGCGAAGCAGACTGCACCTCGACCTGTCCACAACAATCGAGAGGCGGAAGTCGAACCTTTAACCAGCGTTGGGGCGACCCCCGCTATCCCTGGCGGTATAAACCGGGCCGCGACTTCGTTGTTTTGCAAGATCCCAGCGGCAATCTTTTCTGCGTGGTCGAGAAAGCCGACGGCTAACCGAACCAAGGCAAGGAGGAGGAAAAACTCGTGCGACCGTTTACACTTGACGGGAAGTATGTCTATTTGGTCTTGCCCCTTGTTCTTCTGGCCAGAGCTGCCGCCGTGCCGCAAGAGCGCGCCGACTATTCGAAGATCTTCGATAAGACCGACGTCATGATCGCCGCCCGCGACGGCGTGAAGCTGCACACGGAAATCTATTCGCCCAAAAACGTGTCCGAGCCCCGGCCCATCATCTTCGAGCGCACCCCGTATGGTCTTGCCGACGACGAAAAAGGCTACAGCCGCAAACTCGGCCGCTACGCGGAAATGATTCCCGACGGCTATATCTTCGTCTTGCAGGACATTCGCGGGCGCTACGGCTCGGAAGGCAAATTCGTCATGCAGCGGCCCGTTCGTGATCCGAAAAATCCCAAGGCCATCGATGAAGGCACGGACACCTACGACTCGATCGACTGGCTCGCTAGAAACGTTCCCCGCAACAACGGCCGCGTCGGGCTGCTCGGCGTCTCCTACGGCGGCTGGCTCACCGTGATGGGCATGCTCGAGCCGCACCCGGCGCTCAAAGCCGTTTCCGAGCAGGCTTCCCCCGCCGACATGTTTCTCGGCGACGATTTTCATCACAACGGTGCGTTCCGCCTGAGCTACGGCTTCGAATACTCCACCATGATGGAGACCGACAAGACCAACTTTTCGTTTCAATTTGATTGCTTCGATACTTATGAGTGGTACCTGCAGCTCGGCGCGCTTTCGAACGCCAGCAAAAAGTACATCCACGGAGCGCTTCCCACGTGGAACGACTTCGTCGCGCATCCCAACTACGATGCTTTTTGGAAGCAGCAGGCCATGCCTTACATCCTGACGCGGCCCCGGGTGCCAAACCTGAATGTCGCCGGCTGGTGGGACCAGGAAGATTTCTACGGCCCCATGAAAATCTACGAGATCCTCGAAAAAGAAGATCCCGACCACCTGAATTATCTCGTCGCCGGCCCCTGGAACCACGGCGGCTGGGCGCACGGCGCGGGCAATTCGCTCGGCCTCATTCCCTTTGGCAGCGACACCGCGCTTTATTTTCGTCAGAAAATCGAGGCCCCATGGTTTGCCTACTGGCTGAAGAACCAAGGCAGTCTCCCTCTGAAAGAAGCCTTGCTCTTCCAGACCGGCAGCGACACCTGGGTGAAATTCGATTCCTGGCCTCCGCGCGAAGCCAAAACGCAGAATCTCTACTTTCACCCCGACAGCAAGCTCTCCCTCGACGCCCCGACCGAGGAATCCGCCGAGGCCTTTGACAACTACACGAGCGACCCCGCGCATCCCGTGCCTTATCGTCATCGCCCCGTCGATATGACCTATCCCGAAGACCACCCCGGCAGTTGGTACACCTGGCTCGTCGAGGATCAGCGCTTCGTGGACAACCGCCCGGACGTACTCACCTGGCAAACCGACGTGCTCAAGGAAGACGTCACGCTTGCCGGCCAGGTCACCGCCAAACTCTTTGCGTCCTCGACCGGCAGCGACGCCGACTGGATCGTCAAGCTGATCGACGTGTATCCGGAAAAATATCCGGAGAAATGGCAGCTCTCCGGCTACGAGCTGATGATTGCCGATGAAGTCTTCCGGGGGCGCTTCCGCAACTCCTTCGAAAAGCCGGAGCCGATCTCGCCCGGCGTGGTCACGCCTTTTAAGATCGATCTGCACACCGCGAACCATGTGTTCAAGAACGGCCACCGCATCATGGTTCAGGTGCAAAGCACCTGGTTTCCCCTCATCGACCGCAACCCGCAAAAATTCGTCCCGAACATTTTTGCGGCCGAGGAATCGGACTACCAGAAAGCCACCGAGCGCATTTATCGCTCGAAACGCTTCCCTTCGAGCGTGGAAATTTCCGTACTCCCTTCCGCCGCGGGAGCAAATTGAAGTAGCGCCTGGTGCGCGGGCAGCCGGGACAAAGGTCAGCTCGTTGGGCTTGCATGGCGTGAAGAATCGCCGCGCCAGCGGCCAGTTCCCTGGCAGACACAGGCAGCCTGCCGACTTCGACAGGCGGCTGGCCGTTCTCGAGGAAAGCCTTTGGGGATCCCGAAGAGTTTTCCATGGCCGCGAGGACCAAGGTACTGCCTCGGAGAAGAACGCGCCCTTGACAACAGAGTCGGACTGCGATATATCGTAACCAGACTATGAAAGAGGATCTGAGCGCCATGCTGCCCCTGGCACCGGCGGCGCTGCACATTCTGCTCGCGCTTGCCGGCGAAGACCGCCACGGCTACGGAATCATCAAGGAAGTCGCGCGGCAATCGGAACATCACTACAAGCTCGGTTCCGGCACTTTGTACGGCAATCTGGAAAAACTCCTCGATCGCGGGCTGGTTAAAGAAGCGACAGGACGGACGAGCAAAGAGGATCCGCCGCGGCGATACTACCGGCTGACGGAATTTGGCCGGCGTGTTCTCGAGGCCGACCTCGTGCGTCTGGAAACCGTGCTGCGAGAAGCCAGGTTGCACCTCCGCGCCGCGGAATCGGGCAAAGCCTCATGAACCGTGCTATCTACAAAGGGCTGCTCTGGCTGCACCCGGCGAGCTTCCGCAACCGGTTCGCCGACGAAATGCTGTGGATTTTCGACGAAACAGGAGAGCAAGCGGGCTTGCGGGTGTTCACCGACGCCCTCGTGTCGCTCGTCCGGCAATGGACGTTTCATTCCTCCGTTTGGAGAATCGCGTTTGGCGCCTTGGTCAGTTGCCTGTTGCTGGCTGGTTGGTGGCATTTTCAGGAAGCTGCGCTGGCTTCGGCCCTTGGCCGCGGGAATCCCGGCGCGCTCGAAGAGATCAAGCACCGGTTTGCGAAGGGCATCCCTTGCGGGAACACTCCGGCCAGTCGAGTTGCGGCAGCGGAAACCGGGCATGCACCCGCAGAGGCGGACACGCCCTGCGACGTGGCTGACGGCGTCCAGGGCATCGTGGCCGCATTCGGGCAACATCCCGTGGTCGTGATCGGCGAAGTTCATTGGCTAAGGCCGGCGGGCGAGTTCTACGTGCGATTGATCCGCGACCGGAAGTTCCAGGAAACCGTCAACGACATCGTCGTCGAATTCGCCAGTCGCAACAATCAGCCCTCACTCGACCGCTACATCGCGGGTGAAGACCTTGCCATCGAAGAAGTCCGGCACATCTGGCGCGACACGACCAAGGTGGCTTCCTGGGAGTCTCCGATTTACGCCGAATGGCTTGCCGCCATCCGCGAAGTCAATCAAGGCCTTCCGCCGAATCGCCGTCTGCGTGTGCTTGCGGGCGACACGGCTGTCGATTGGCAGCGCCTACAGTCCCACGCCGACTGGGAGGCCCTTGGCGACAATAACCTTTCTTTTGCGGACGTCATCGTGAACGAAGTTTTAAGACGACGGCACCGCGCCCTGGTCGTCTTGGGAATCAATCACGTGAGGAAGTCCCGAGATCGCAACGAGGACGCGACCTCGCGCGTCGAATCCCGTTATCCCGGCTCCACCTATGTGGTTCTGCTGGACAATCGAGGGCTCCTCCAGCCGGCGGCGCAAGAGCTCGTGCGCCTCGACCGGTTCAGTCGAAATGCGCCGATGCTCTGCGAGCTGGCCGGGACCCCTTTGGGAGATGCGACGCACCTTAGCAGCGAGGCGGACGCCTTGCTCTATCTCGGGCCCCCGGAGACGCTCGCCCGGGCGTTTCCGCCGGCGGGAAGTCTTGAACCGGGCTACATGAAGGAACTCGATCGGCGATCCTGGATCGAGTGGGGCGAATTGCGGGCCCGGAGATTTTTGGGCGCCGCCGCCGAATGACCGCGCGACACGAAGCACGGGGTTTGCTCGTGAGAGGAAGGTTGCGGTGCTCGAGGCAAAACACCTCTCGAAATTCTATGGCTCCGTCCCGGCCGTTCAGAATGTGGCCTTGACGCTCGAGCCCGGACAAGTCCTCGGCTATTTGGGGCCGAACGGGTCGGGAAAAAGCACCACGGTCAAAATGTTGACCGGCCTCCTTGAACCGACCTATGGAGAGGTCACCTACCATGGCCAGAACATCCACAAAGATCTGATTGCCTATCGAAAAGTCCTCGGCTACGTCCCGGAGGAACCCAATCTTTATCCCCACCTCACGGGCGAAGAGTATCTCGACATGGTGGGGACGCTGCGGGCCATGTCCTCACCGCGGAAAAGCACAAGGATCGGCTCCCTCGTGGAGCTTTTCTCGCTATGGCCGCATCGCCACGTCACGCTTGGTTCTTATTCGAAGGGAATGCGCCAGAAGATCCTGTTGATCGCCGCCCTCATGGACAATCCGGACGTCTTGATTCTCGACGAGCCGCTCTCCGGGCTCGACGTCACTACCGTTCTCGTGGTCAAGAGCCTGATTCAGGCCCTGAGCGCTCAAGGCAAGTCGGTTTTTTACTGCTCGCATATTCTCGAAGTCGTGGAGAAGGTCTGCTCGCATTTGATTGTTCTGCGGAAAGGCCACGTGCTCGCTCATGGCCCCACGTCGGCGGTTCGCGAAAAGATTGGCAAGTCTTCGCTCGAAGACGTTTTTCTGGAGCTTGTCGAAGACGTCGATGTCACCCAGATCGCAAACGAAATTGTCGAGGTAATGGTCTCTTCATGATTGCACGGACCAGGCAATGGCTCGACGAGCGGCGCAGCGCTTTTTGCCGATCGCCGTTTGGTTGCCTCGTGGGGCTCTTTTTAAACCGCACCTTTCGCGGTGCTGCCGACGCGGACGCAGGTGAACTCGACCTCGGCGTGGCGGTCATCCTTGTCCTCCTGGCCATGCCGGGTTTGCTGGTCTCTTTGCTGATGTTGGAGAAGTACGGCTCCTTAATCCGCTTTCTCGCTGGCCAAGGGGCCTTCGACCCCTCCAAGGCCACCATACCCGATGAATACCTCTTCATCGTCCTTTCGGTGTCCGTGACGGGAGCCGCCGCGCTGTGGCGCTGGGACAGCATCTTTCTCGACCGCCGCGACTACTCGAATCTCGTCCCCTTGCCGCTTTCTCTCGGCACGATTTTCTTTGCGAATTTCTGCGCCATCCTCCTACTGGCGGGCGCGTTCTCGATCGTTGCGAACGGCGCTTCGCTGGTTTTGTTCCCCATAGCGGTCGTGGGGTCCCGCCCGTCTCTTTCCCTGTTTCTGCGGTTTGCGGCCGGTCACGCTGTCGCCGTCTTGGCCGCGAGTGTCTTTAGTTTTTTTGCCATCTTTGCGCTGGCGGGACTGCTGGCAGCCCTTCTGCCTCCTTCGGCTTTTCGCAGAGTTTCGCTATCGATTCGTTTTGCCTCGGTCGTCATCCTCCTGGTTCTGCTGGCCACTAGCCTCAGCGTGCCCGATCTACTCAAGCGTCTCTCGGTAGTGAACGCGCAGCGCATTGCCGTCCTGCCGCCGGTTTCCTTCTTGGGGATAGCCCGATCGATTTGGGTCGGAGCGAGCGATAGCTTCAGCGCCGGCATGGCCAGGGCCGCCATGATGGGTGTGGCGCTCGCGGTGCTTATCGCCGTCGCCACCTACGCTGTCAGTTTCCGCAGGTCCTTCCTGCGCCTCCCGGAACTGGCCGATGCCCGTCCCATGACTCGAATCTCTTCGTGGGTGTCTCCCCTGGCCTTTTTTCGCAACCTAGGCTTCCGCCCCTCTCCTCATCGCGCCTGCCGCCAATTCGTGTCGCGGAGTCTTTTGCGCAGTACCGCGCATCTCGAGACCCTGCTGTGCTTTCTGGCCGCTGGGCTGGTGATTTCCGCGGAGACTTTCGCGGCCGGCCCCTACCACGTTTCTGCCGGGCGGAGCACCGCGCCTCCGGTGCAATTTCTCACGATCCCGTTTATCCTGGGCTACGCGATTCTGGTCGGCATCCGTTTTGCGTTCGAGATTCCGCTGGACTTGCGGGCGAACTGGATCTTCCGGCTGTGGCTCGACGCTGACCGGCACGACGCCCGGTCGGTGGCGAGGCGCGTGCTGCTCCTGTTTTCTCTGTCCTGGATGGCACCGCTCATCTTGGTCTCCACATTGGCGTTTTGGGGATGGATGACCGCCCTGCTCCACACCGCAATCTGGTGCGCCTCGACTGTCGTTCTTGTAGAGATTCTGCTGGTTCGCTTCCGCAAGATGCCCTTTACCTGCGCTTATCCTTCCTTCCAGAGCCACTCTCCTCTGATTGTCGTGGGTTATCTGTTTGGGTTTTATGTTTTCAAGTCTTGGGTTCCGCAGTTCGACCAATGGTCCCTGCTGAGTCCCATCAACGCGGTGTGGTTCATTCTGTTGTTAGGGGGCGTCTTCGCGAGCCTGTATTGGTATCGAAATCAGATGCTCGACATGGACAAGCGCCTCACTTTTGAAGACCTTTCTGCTCGGACCTTTTCCTAAGGTCACCGCAGTGGGCGTGCGCGGCGTTGCCTTCACCTTCGGCATGGGGATGACCGTGGGACGCGTTCTGGTTTGCAGCCTTTCCGTTGGCGTTCAGCCTGTTTTTCGTCGGCTGCCTTTTTCCGAGCGCCGCTTGCTGAGGGCGCTGGTTTTCGTCGCTACCCTGGATCCCGTCGTGCTGGCCGTACGCATCGTCAGCATGTTCACCGATTCCTCTATTAGGGAAACCTGGACTGGGGCGAGCCGAAGTGTTTCTATTGCTATTGTCCGCCGCTGGTTTGGTCGTTGAGTTTGGAAGAAGGCGGCGAGCCGCCGGATCGCCGGTCCCGGAAATTCCGCCTGTGCGGCACTAGAATTAAACGACCTAGCGATGGTGCGGATCAGTTTCTGTCCAGGCGGTTCATCGCCCGTTGGTCTGTCGAAAGGGGTCTAGGGTTTCGCAGCATTCGAACTGCCTGGCTTCCCGGGCTGGCCGCTTAAGTGCGCCACGCAGGCCGCCGCCGTAAAGCGCACCACATCCTTGTCGTCGTCGAGGGCCGCGCTGATTTTGGGAACGACCGACGGGTCACCGCGTAAGGCGATGGCTTCGAGCGCGGCGGCGCGCACGGCCAAATTCTTGTCGCTGGCCGCTTTCACCAGCGCTTCGGCGGCGTCCGGTTCGGGGTCCTGGGCCAGTTTTTTGGCCGCCGCGGCGCGCACCGGCTAGGAATCGTCTTTCGTCACCGTTTTGAACACCTCGTAGCCGATTCCCGCAAACGGAATAAACCCAATTCCCTGTTCGAATCCCAGTTCTGCCATCTTTTTCTTGTCTTTCAGCGTGTCTAATTGCTCTTTGATCAGCCCTTTGCTCGCGCGTTTCTCGCCGGTCAGCACTTCGAAGTATGTGTCGTAGCCCACATCGTCGTGAAGCAGCAGCAGCGAATTCGCCGCGGCCAGCACCACGCTCGGTTCCGTATGCCCCAGCGCTTCTTCGAGATGGCCCGCCGAACGCTCCGCGTGCATCGAGCCGAGCGCCGTGGCTGCTGCCAACCGCACATTCGGTTTTTCGTCTTGCAATCCTTGAACCGCGGCCTTTTCAGCCCCCGCGCTTCCCGCGAGCAAACCTAGTGCGTGTACCGCGCTGGCCCGTCGCTCGGAATTGGCGTCCTCCAAGCCCTCATGAAGGATTCTCCAAGCCTTTTCGGCCGGCGCTTCCGCGCGTCTCGCGGAATCATTGCTGGCTTGTTTTGTTTGTTCCGTCGGTCGAGTGCGGGACGGAGCCAGGATCACAGCCTGGGCGCCAAGAAAGATAACCGGGCCTAGCGTCCGTATTCGGACACATGTCCGCTTTTGAACAATCCCTGAAGGTATGGCCATGCTGTATCTCCCTGATCTCCGAGATTCCTATTGAAGATAACCAAAAGCACGGGCCAGCAGCGAAGGATCGGAAACGGACGGGAATAATAGACGGCAAGAAAGTGTCTCATTTAGGACCGATTCGACGGGAGGTCTCCAGGATTCCGTATAAATCGCAGCTAAAGACTTGGTCTTAGCGACGTGTAACATTCCGGTTTTCGCGGAATCTGCGCAAAAGGAACTATCTTCTTCCTTGAGACGTGACCTGAGTATCATCATTAGAGATGGAACTTATGTGCGAAAACATTCGTAATTTCAGAAAACACTCTTACGGTTTGTACGTCTATAGATGAAAAGGGGTAAGGGTGACCGTCTATGCCATCGGAAGTCATGTCGATGCAGGAACCGGATAATCCTGTCATTCCCGGGCCAGGTCTGCTTTCTACCGGTCGTTACATTCACTTTGGACCTTTCCGGATCGATCAGCAGAGGCAGGAAGTCACGCGCAACGGGGCCCGGCTGAAGCTCCAGGGGAAGGTCTACCAGACGCTGCTAACGCTCCTTGAAAAGCCGGGGGAAGTCGTCACTCGCGAAGAGCTGCGCGCGCGCCTGTGGCCCGCGGACACGCATGTCAACTATGACGCCAACGTAAATACCACGGTGAACAAGCTGCGCATGGCCCTGGGCGATTCCTCCGACAAACCCCTCTATGTGGAGACCATTCCGCGAAAGGGATACTCGCTCCTGGTTCAACCGGAAATCTCCAATCGCGTTGGAAATACTTATTCCGCGCAGAATGTCTCATCGCGAAAAGAGGCGGAGAAGGCTGCTGCCGGTGCCGGAATGTTCAAGCTCTCCAAGTCGGATTTATGGGTCGTCCTCAGCGCCATCGCCTTGATTCTCACGGGAATGCTCCTCGGCGCCGCAATCATGCGCCTCTGGATGAACCATGCCTCCTCGCTTCCAACTCATCCCCTGGTGTTCCTTGTCTCTCGCATGCTCGAGAAAGTCTTTCTTTAATCCAGCTCGCGAGTAACCGTGCCGCACTATTCGCCGAGAAAACTGCACTCCAATCATCATTGTTTCCATCACCGAGGAAGCTCCTCATGAGCGACGGCCTCGCTCCCTTTTCGTGTAAACTTCTCGCCGCTCGTCATGCTCACCGCCATCACCCGCGGCGTCAGCCCGGCCATCGCGCGTTGCGAGCTTTCCTTCATCGATCGCCAGGCTATTGATCTCGCGCGGGCCCGGCAGCAGCACCAGGCCTACGAAGTGCTTCTCGGGAAATTGGGCGCGCGGGTCATCTCTCTGCCACCCGAGCCCGATCTTCCGGATTCGATGTTTGTGGAAGACCCGGCCATCGTGCTCGATGAAATCGCGGTGATTCTGGCCATGGGTACCGAAAGCCGTCGCGGCGAGGCCGCCTCACTCGAGAAGGAGCTCTCGAAATACCGCAAACTCGAGCACGTCTTGCTCCCGGGAACGCTCGAAGGCGGCGACGTTCTTCGCATTGGCAGAAAGCTCTTTGTCGGCCTCACGAGGCGCAGCAATACCGAAGGCATCCGCCAATTGGCGGACATCGTTAAGCCGCACGGCTACGAAGTCGTCTCCGTCCCGGTGAGCGGCTGCCTGCATCTGAAATCCGCCGTGACTTCGATCGCAGAAAATACGCTGCTTGCGAATCGCACATGGTTCGACACCGCGCCGTTTACAGGCTACCACTGGATTGACGTGGATCCCTCAGAACCGCACGCCGGGAACGCCTTGGCGCTCGGCGGCACGATTATTTTGCCGGCATCCTTTCCCCGCACGCGCGGGCGCATCGGCTCGCTCAATTATCGCGTCACCCCGCTCGATATCTCCGAGCTCCAGAAGGCCGAAGCCGGCCTCAGCTGTTCGAGCTTGCTCTTCGAAAGCTTCTCGAGCTAGCGCCGGGCGGCAGTGTACGACTCCGCTCGGGCGAAACTGCCATGGCCGTTTCGGGATAGCGCGGCGTCGGGCTGTTAAGCGCCTTGCGCGTTTCCTGTGCGCGTAAGGCCTGGCACGGCCGAGCCCAACCCCATCGTCAGCAGAATCTTCTCGACGCTTTTTGTGGTCTTGACCTCCATGTTCGTCTTTCCGTTTTTGATTTTTTTGTTTTCGCCGGCGTTTTCGGAAGGCGGCCGCGCCTGCGCGTTCTCTGTCAATCGCTCGTTGTTACGGTTCGAGCGTGGCGCACGCTGTTTTTTTGGAGCGAGCTGCTGTGAAGTGCAGGTGTGAGTGTGGAGAACTGTTCAGGCGTACAAGTTGAGACTCTCCACGCCTTAAAGGCGGGGGATTCTTTGGAGTTACTAAGCAGCATGGCTGCTCGTCTCCAACGATGTTTCCTGCTTCACAGGCACATGCTTGAGTTCGCACGCAAGTCTTACTGTGCCTCCACAGGCGGATACCGAGCGTCCCTCGGCTAAGATTCGCAAACCTTCGACAAAGATATTGACGACAGCATTTTCATCTCGCTGGTGCTCCGTTTGACACTCGGGATTAGGGCCCTTCCAACGGTCTTGGAGTTTGAGTTCTGCGTTCTTCTGACGGCAAACGCAGCACAACTTCGATGATGGGAAGAACGTGTCTACCTTAACGAGCGTCCTTCCATACCACTTGCATTTGTATTCCAGCATGCGGATAAAGTCACCGAAACCAGCGTCCGAGATAGCACGAGCTAGACGGCGATTCTTGAGCATGTTCTTGATGCGGAGCGTCTCAACAAATATCACTTGGTTCTCGTGAACAAGCTGAGTGCTCAACTTCTGAAGAAAATCTGTGCGGATGTCGATGACCCGTTGGTGCATCTTGGCGATTTTGCTGCGCGCCTTCTCTCGATTCTTCGAGCCCTTGGTGCAGCGGCTCAAATGCTTCTGTGCGGTGCGCAGCCGCGCCAACGCAGCAAGCAAGGGGCGAGGCAGTTCGACACGCGACCACGTTCGGCCATTGAAGAAATGAAATGTTTTCGTGTTGATGTCTATAGAAACGCACCGATTGGTTGCTGAACCTATCGCACGCAACGGTTGTTCTACTTGGAACGAAACATAATATCGGCCTGAGGGTGTCCTACTCAAGACGACGGACGACGGTTCACCTTTTATTTTACTCTCCGGTACCACGGGATGTGCATATCTCCGATTTTGGAAAGGTTGAGCACGCCGTTCCTGAACGAGAAAGACCCTCGGGTGAATCGCGCCGTACTTGGTCTGGTCGCTTGCCCGTGATAGAGTCAATCCAGTTCTTGTATGCGCTATCCAGAGCCCTGCCTGTCTGTTGCAACGACTGGGCATTCACCTCGCGCAACCACGGCAACTCGGTTTTAAGCCGCGTGAGTTCCTTGCTGCGTTGTTTCTTGGAAGGCTTGGTCTTGTCAGCGGCATAGCGCTTTTGCGAGAAGTCCAAAAGATAGTTGTATACAAAGCGAGCACAACCAAACTGACGCCGAACCGCAGGGACTTGTTCGTCCGAGAGATAGACTCGCCCTTTGATGCCTCGCTTCGGGTCAGACATTCTTCTGGCTCTCCACACTTTGCGAACTAGGTTGCCTCCAAACGACGTGATATTCGCTGCTGTAAACGACATCGACCTCGGCTCGATACCTCGCAGCTGCCTTATGTATCAACTCGAGCAATCGTTTCTCCACGCCGCCGGCGAGAACTTTGCGGCGGTATTTTATGCCCGACCCCCCTATCTGTTAGTGGAGGTGGTTCGACTTGTCTCCTAGCATCATTCGGAAGGTATACATATTCGCTGTTTGTTTGTCCCTAGTCTTCTAGGAGACTTATATCTCATTCCTGAAGGCAGGGGCTCTACGGCTCCATGCGGTAGGGGTCTTTACGCCGCCTGCGAATAGTCGAACAGCGTCATAAACCCGAAATCCATGTGCAGTTGCTGATGGCAATGAAACAGCGTCAGCCCGGGATTATCGGCGGTAAACTCGACCTCCGCCTCCTGATACCCGCCCACCATCACTACGTCTTTGATCACGCCCCTCGTCGCCTGGCCTGCGAGTTTCGTCAATTGAAGGCTGTGCCGGTGCAAATGGACGGGGTGCACATCGTCGCTCGCGTTACGCATGCGCAGGCGGTACCGTCGGCCCTCCCGCAAATGGTATGCGGCCGCCATCGATCCGCTCGAAAAAACCTGTTCATTGATCGCCCACTGGTTGAAGCCATGCTCCGCCGCGTTCCGCTTCGTAAACGTCATCTCGATGGTTTCGTCTGGCTCCTGCGACGCGCCGTTCTGCGCAGCGAACCGCGCATAGCTCCAGCGAAACGGTCTTGGCGGCGTCCACACGGGCTTGCCTTTCTGTCCTGCGTACTCCACCACAATACCCATGCCGTGGTGCCGGTCGTCATCGGCCAGGTCGCCGAGGATCCACACGCCCGGCTGCTTCATTTGGACGAGCCCGGAAATCCGCTCGCCGGGGCCCAGCCACAGCACCGGCACCTCCGCGGGCTGCGGCACGGCGTTGCCGTCGAGTGCCACCACGCGGAAGGTATGTCCCGGCAACGCCAGGCTCCGGATCTCCGTTGCGCTGCCGTTCACCACGTGAAACAGCACGCGCTCGCCCGCCTTTACCCGCACCGGCTCGCCGTGACCGAGCATCCGCCCGTTGATCGTGAAGTATTGATAGCCCACCTCATAGCCGTGCGGCATGCCCTTGGCGAGCGACGCTTTCATCGCCGACTCGCCCGCCTCCTCCAGCTCCTTCACTTTCGTCGCAGGCGACAAAAAATCCTGCGGCATGTCCCCGCCCTGGCTGAATGCGCCTTGAAATTCCTTCAGCATCAGAAACACTTCGCGGTCGTGCCGTCCCGGCTCGTCCTCGGCCTCAATGTACACTGCTCCTACCTGCCCGCTGTATTGCCCGGCGTGCAGGTCCGCCCCGGCACGGTTGTGCGTGTGATAGAAGCGCAGTCCTGCGGGCCGTGGCGTGAAGGTGATGCGCCGCACACCATGCGCCGGAATGTAAGGGGTGCCCTCTTCCGCCGCGCCGTCCACGTCGGTCGAAACCTTTTGCCCGTGCCAGTGCAGTTGCTCGGGCGCCTCCGTATCGTTATGGACCTCGACCGTCACCTCGCGCCCTTCTTGGAACCGCAGCAGCGGCCCGGGAAACCCCCCGTTGTAGGTGATCGAAGAGACGATACGCTTTGGCGCAATCTCAATCGCGCTTGCGGCAATGCGCAGCGTGTAGTCCGCCACGCCCTCACCCGGCGACTGGACCGCCACGGCATCCCCCGCCGCCATGGCGTTGGTTCCAAAGAAAGCCGTTCCCGCTGCCGCGGTCCCGGCCCTTGCCGTCTCCCGCAGAAACTCGCGCCGCGATAGTCCGACTCTTCCCATGACTGCTCATCCTAAATCCACTGGCTGCGTTGCGCAAACGGCCCTGCGCAGCGGAAACCTAGCGGAATGCACCCAGAGGAGGATTACGGTGGACCAAAGGCCGGCGCGCCAAACCGCGCGGGGACGCGTCAAGCCGCCGAGTTACTCATACCGCAACGCCGTTATGGGGTCGACGCGTGAGGCGCGGCGCGCGGGGATGTAGCTCGCCAGGAAGGCAACGGCCAGCAAGAACAGCGGCACGCCAATAAAGGCGATCGGATCGTGGGCTCCCAGACCGTAGAGCACGTCCGAGAGAACCTGCGAGACGGCTGCGCAGCCGATCACGCCAACCAGCGCGCCGATCCCGACCGGTCCGAGCGCCTGCCGTACTGCAAGACTCATCACGTCCCGCCCGTCCGCGCCGAGCGTCATACGGATACCGATTTCGCGAATGCGCTGGCTCACTCCGTAGGAAACGACGCCATGCACCCCGATCGCAGCAAGCAGCAACGCCAGTATCCCGAGCACGCCGGAGAGCGCCGCCACCAGCCGCGACGGCGTTCGCCAGACCTCCAGGTTGTCCGCCAACTTCGTGACATCGACCACCAAGTTCGGATCGAGCGCCCGCGCCGCCTCTCTAATCCCTTTGGCCGTTGCCGCGTCGCCGCTCTTACTGTGCACAAGCAATTGCAGCCGGTTTTGCTCCGCCGGTCCAGCGGGCCTGTAAAAGAACAACCCATCGCTGTGCCCCAGGTGCGAAACCTGCGAATCCTTCACAACGCCCACGATCTGAGATTCTTTCTTCTCGCCGTCCCGCAGCGTTTTTCCAATCGCATCTTGTCCCGGCCATAGCCGTCGCGCCGTGGATTCCGTTATGACCAGTACGGGAGCGTCCGAGCGCCCTTCCGCAGCCGTGAACGTTCGCCCGCGCACCATGGGCATGCCCAACATCGCGAAGAATCCCGGTGAGACGACATTGAACTCAAACTGCCGCGATTCGGTCTCCCCGCTAAGCGTCAGCCCGGTTCCCAGAAAAGAGTGGCTGAGCGGAGTGACTTGTGCTTGCTCCACTCCAACCACACCGGGCAAGGCCTCGACACTTGCGATCAACTCGCGCTCGAACGCTTGCGCCTTTTCCGCGCTATAGCCTTGCGAGGGCAAATTAAATTGGGCCTGGGTAATCCCTTTCATCTCAAAACCTGGGTCCGCGGTTTGCGCCAAATACAGGCCGCGCATCAGCAGTCCGGCGGCAATCAGCAGCACCATGCACACCGCCACCTGCACCCCGACGAGCGCGTTGCGCAGTATTCCTCCGCTCGCAGCCTTTCCGATGAACCCCCCGCCATCCCCTTTCAGCGCGGTGCTCAAGTCTTGCCTCGTTGCGTGGAGCGCCGGCGCCAGTCCAAACACGATTCCTGTAAATGCCGTCAGCCCGAGCGAATATCCCCAAACGCGCAGGTCCGGACTCACGTTCCACACCAGCTGCGCGGCGCCGTGCGGCAAGTGCGCCAAGATAAACCGGGCGATACCCTCGACCGCCCAGAAGGCCACAAGCGACCCCACGGTTCCGCCAAGAAAGGCGAGCAGCAGGCTCTCCGTGAGCAGCTGCCGGATGATTCGCCAACGGCTTCCCCCGATCGAAAGCCGAATCGCAATCTCTTTCTGCCTCGAAGACGCCCGCGCCAGGAGGAGATTCGCCACATTGGCGCAGGCGATCAGCAGGACCAGTCCGACCCCCGCCAGCACCACGGCCCCAACCCCCAAGACCACCGTGCGTTCATCCTGCCGTCCCAGGAAAGTCGCGCGGTGAACCGCCAACGTGGTTGTCCGCCCGGGATATTGCTGATCAATCCTCGCCGCGATCACTCCCAGATCCGAGCGCACCTCTTCGAGTGTCGCGCCGGGCCGCAGGCGTCCGAGCAGCGCCAGCCAGCCGGTGTTGTCTTCCGAGATTAAATCAGTATCGGGCTCGAGCGCTTTCTGCATCGTTAGCGGCGCCCAAAACTCGCTAGGCCAGGGATCGAGTCCGCGAAATCCCGGTGCGGCAACTCCAATCACCACAAATTTCGCGCGGTTTAGCGAAGCACCTCTCCCCACAATCGACGGGTCGGCGTCGAACCGGCTTCGCCACAACTCGTAGCCGAGCACGACGACCGGGCTCGCTCCCGGCGCGCGGCAATCCTCCTCCACAAAAGTCCGCCCCAGCGCCGGCCGCTCCCGCAGAACATCGAAGAAGTTGCAGGACGCCTCCGCTCCCGTCAGTTGTTTAGGGTTTTCTCCTCCCAGCGTTGCTTCCAAAAACGGCGCATAGGCCAGCAACCCGGAGAACACATGATTGTTCGCGCGATAGTTCTGGTATTCGGAGTAGGAAAACAGTCCCGACTCGCCATGCAGGTTGCGCCGGAACTTTCCGTGAAAAATCTGGTCCACACTCACAATCTGTTCCGCCCTTGGAACAGGCAGCAGCTTCAGCGCCACCCCGTTTAGCGCCGAAAAAATGCCGGTGTTCACCCCGATTCCGAGGGCGACCGCCAAGACTGCGACCACGGTGAACCCAGGATTCTTCCCGAGCGTTCGCGAGCCATAGCGAAGGTCTTGGGCGACTTGTTCGAGCCAGGTCCAGCCCCAAGTGTCGCGCGTCTCTTCTTTGAGAAAGGTGGGATTGCCGAAGGCGCGCATGGCGGCGTAGCGGGCTTCTTGCGCACTCATGCCGGCGGCGAGGTTCTCAGCAATTTGCTGGTCGAGATGAAACTGGATTTCGTCGTCTAATCGCTCGGCGTTCCGGTCGCGGCGGAACAGAGTCTGCAAGCGGAGCCAGAATCGGCGGGCCCAGACCATGGCATCACCATCCTAGGTTGTTTCTACAACCAGATTGATTGCCGCCGACAGGCGGCTCCAATTGGCGGCTTCCTTTTCCAGTTGTGCGCGCCCGGCGGCGGTCAATGGGTAAAACTTGGCTTGCCGCCCGTCTCGGTTTCTTTCCGCTTGGCCTTGATCGAGCCGCGTTGTTCGGAGCCGGTGCAAGGCGGGACAAGGCGAGCCTTGCTGGACCTGAAGCACTTCCGCGGAGATTTGTTGAATGCGCTTGGCGATCGCCCAACCGTGTTTCGGTTCAAGCGAGACGGTCTTGAGAATCAAGAGGTCGCTTGGCTTTCCCATACTGTGATTATCTACAGAAGGAATTGTAGATTGTCAAGGTATGTTAAGAGGGGGACGCGGGCCACTCACGCGCGTTCGGTGAGGAGAGCGATAGGGCCGCCGAGATCGGGTCCTTCGGCCCTGAATGGTTCGAGAGAGCAGCCGCGGTGCGCGGATAGAAAGCGCAAGCCGGCGGACTGCAAAAGCCGAACCAGTTCCGTGGCGGTGTACAGCCGGAGTGAAGCGGACTTGTGACCCTGTCCCGCGCGGCCGGACCAATACCAGGTGGTGTTGACACGGCCCGAGATGGGATCAAAGGTGGGTTCCTCGACGATGAGCGTTCCGCTTGCAAGACGTTGCGCCGGCTTTGCTCCGCGGGAAAAGCGCGCCGCCACCAGGTCTCGGTGCGCAGTGTCAACCAGCACGCGGCCGCCGGGACGAACAGCGTCGCGAAGTGTCTTGAAGATGGCCAGGTCGTCGCTTTCGGCACCGTAGCCGACCGAAGAGAACACGTTGAAGGCAGCGTCGAAGCCGCCCTCGGGCAAGGGCGCTCGCAAATCGTGCCGGAGATACTTCAAGCGATTCGCGGGCAGATCGCCGCAATCCTTTTCGGCTTGCGCAAGCAGCTCCGCGGATTGATCCACCCCGACGACGATGGCGCCGCGCCGAGCCAGGGGCAGCGACAGCCGGCCGTACCCGCACGGAGCATCGAGCACGCGGCTCCCTTCGCGGAGGGAGAGCAGATCCCAAAGCCCTTCGACCTGCCTGGCGGTATCGGGCGATCTCTCCGGCGCGCCCCAGAGGCGGAGGTAATCGCCATCAAAGAAGGTCTTCCACCAAGGATCCGTGACGGCTTAAGCATAGTACCGTTCTGTGGCCCAGTGTTAAGTCGCGTGATCGATTGACTTGGCATGAGAGCGGGCCTAACATGCGCGCAAATTCTGGGCAGGAGGAGCCTTATGACGCTCAGAGGAAAAACGGCATTAGTCACGGGAGGCTCACGGGGAATCGGCCGCGGCATCGCTTTGAAGCTCGCAGAGAGTGGGGCGAAGGTCGCGGTTCACTACTATCAGAAAGAGGATCAGGCCAAAGCCACGTTGGAGCAATTGCGCGCTTGCGGCTCCGACGGCTTTGTCGTGCAAGCGGATGTATCGAAGCCCGAGGAGATTCGTCGCATCTTCGCGCGGGTCAAATCCGAGTTCGGGTCGCTGGACATTTTTGTGAACAATGCCCGTCCGGAAGTGCCCACGTTTTACGAAGGGCCGATGGCCGTCTCGCTGGATATGTTCGATTTTGCCATGGACTCGCAGGCCAAGGCATTCTTGGTGGGCGTGCGCGAAGCCGTTCCGCTCATGCGGGCCGGCGGACGCATTATCGCCCTGACCTACGCGCCTGGCGGCCGCTTCGGAAGCTGGCAGCCGTGGGTGGCCATGGGCGCGGCCAAAGCGGCGCTGGAGGTGTTGTGCCGGTACTTCGCCGTCGCGCTGGCCCCACAGCAAATCACGGTGAACGCCGTCAGTCCGGGCTGGACCGACGACAGTGTGCTGAATACTCTGCCGCAACCCGTGCAGGACACCATCCGGAAGTGGCAGCAGGCAGGATGGACGCCCATGCGTCGACTCGGTTTACCTGCGGACATTGGAAACGCGGTCAAGCTGCTTTGCTCGGCCGAGGCAAATTGGATCACCGGGCAGACGCTGGAGGTGGACGGCGGCGCTTCGCTCGTGGCCGGGCACCTGCCGCTCGAGGCTCAGCAAGTGCCGGCAGCTCACGCCGCCTGATGATATGAGAAGGAAACCTGCGAGTAAAAAGTAGACTGGTTCTTCCTACACGCAATCGTGGCCCGTGCGTCTAAACAGATCAAAGCCCGCAGCCATTGCATAGCACGAGGGAATCTCGAGCTCAGAACAAGCGCGGCTGGCGGCGTGGAACTTCGCGGCCAAAATATTCATAGGCGCGGGGCGTAGCCACGCGGCCGCGCGGCGTGCGGTCGATCATGCCGATCTGCATGAGGTAGGGCTCGTACATTTCTTCGATGGCGTCTTCTTCTTCCGCGAGCGCCGCGGACAGCGTTCCGAGCCCTACCGGGCCACCGCCGTATTTGTCGAGCAGCGCCAGCATCAAGTTGCGATCCACCTCGTCGAGGCCTTTTTCATCCACGCCGAGCATTTCGAGCGCTTCCTGAGCGACCGCGCGCGTGATGCGCCCCGCCGCGCGCACTTCGGCAAAGTCGCGCGAGCGGCGCAGCAGGCGATTGGCAATGCGCGGCGTCCCACGGCAGCGACGCGCGATTTCTTCTCCGCCGCCTTCGTCCATCTCGATGTTCAGGATTTTTGCGGAGCGGTGAATGATGATGAGCAAATCCTCCGGCTCGTAAAAATCGAGGCGGTGGACGATGCCGAAGCGCGAGCGCAGCGGCGCGGTGATCAAGCCTGCGCGCGTCGTGGCCCCAATGAGGGTGAAATGGCCTAGCGGAAAAGGATGAATGCGCGCGCCCGGCCCCTGGCCGATGATCAGGTCTACGCGAAAATCTTCCATTGCCGGATAGAGGACTTCCTCGACCGCGGGCTGCAAACGGTGAATCTCGTCGAGAAAGAAAACCTCCTTCTTTTCGAGTGCGGTCAGGATGGCCGTCAGGTCGCCTTTGCGTTCGAGCAGCGGTCCCGCGCTCGTCTTGATGGGGGCGTTGAGCTCGTTAGCGATGATTTGCGCGAGCGTGGTTTTCCCCAAGCCTGGCGGGCCGTAGAGCAGGACGTGATCGAGCGCCTCATCGCGGCTGCGGGCGGCGTCAATCGCGATCTGGATATTTTCCTTGACGCGCTTCTGCCCGATGTATTCCTCGAGCCGCCGCGGCCGCACGCTGACGTCGATGCGCGCATCTTCTTCGTACGCCGCGCCGGAAACAATACGCTGCGGCTGTCCTTGCATCATTCGTTTTGTGCTCGCATCCGCCATCGCGTTTCTCGACCGAGAAGGCACGGAGAACACAGAAAGAAACAAGGTTTCCTATTATCTCCGTGCCAATCGGGGCGCAGCGTGTCGCGCCCCGACAATCCCTTCCTTGGACTCCTAGCCCAAGATTCTTCGCGCATCCTCATCGGATGCACTTAGCACGACACCGTTGCTACGCCGTCCGCGCGGCGCGGCCTTTCGGCGCGCTCAGGGTTTGCAGCGCCGCCCGCAACAGCGTCTCGAAATTGTTCGCGCCGGCTTCGCGCTTGCCTTCGGCGGCGGCGTCCTCCGCGGCGCGTGTGTCGTAGCCCAAATTCACGAGCGCCGAGACCACGTCCGCTTCGATGCCTGCGGGAGAAGCCGCCGCTGGCTTCTCCGCCTCGATGGCCACGGCTCCAAGCCTGTCCTTCAGTTCAACCACGATGCGCTCAGCGGTTTTCCTTCCCACGCCGGGAATTTTCGTGAGCCGCACGAGATCGCCGCCGCGAATCGCGGGAACCAGTTCTTCCACGCTCATCCCGGAAAGAATTCTCAGCGCGAGCGCCGGGCCGACGCCGGAGGCGGAAATGAGCAATTCGAAAAAATTCTTTTCGCGCGAGGAGACAAAACCGAAGAGCGTCAGGGCATCTTCGCGCACGTGCGTGTAAATGAGAAGAGTGACCTCGGTGTGCAACTCGCCGAGCGCAGCGTAGGTCGAGAGCGGCACCTGCACGAGATAACCAACGCCGCCCACGTCGATGAGCACCTGGTTCGGCCTTTTTCCAGCGAGGCGTCCGCGAAGCTGACCAATCATCGCCAGTCAGTATTGCCGCCTTTTCTTCGCCTGTCAACGCAAAGCGGGGTAGCAGGGGTAGCATGACTTGGGCAGCATGGTGTTAGACACCGCGGCTGTTCCCCAACAAGTCTATCCAAAATCGTTTCTTCTTTGGTTTGTCACCATTGGGGACTATGGACTCAAATGCTCCACCGTTCTTGACGATCACCCTCTCAGAGGCGACATTATCTTCGTCGCACGTGATGAGCAGCTTCTTTATTGATTTTGCCCGGTCAGTCTCCAAAAGCTGCCGAAGCATTTCGGAGGCCACACCCATCTTCCGGAAAGAGGGTCGCACGATAAAGCCTATATGGCCACCGATGGTACGTAGGAAGTCATTCAGTTCGTGGCGAATCGCAATGCGGCCAATCACTTCATCTCTGTAGATTGCCCAATAACACGTGCTTCTGACAAAGTTTGGTGGCGCTGTGGCCTCCACCGACCGAAGTCTCGACACATATGACGCAAAATCCTTCGCTGGCGTGTCGTGCGGTTCATCCTCACCGAGATAGATCCAAGCTGATTTTTCTGAATCGCCTTGGAACTCTGCCATTGCCGATAAATAGGACCCCTGATAGCTGATGTTCGGTGGTTCTAGCCGTATGTTGTGCACTTCAAAGGTGCTCATAGAATATGGCCGAATCCAGCACTTTTCGCTGTGCTCTGATGCTACAAGTCGTTTGCCGAATCCCGATAACGGGGCAGCTAACAATCCCTACGACAATGGCCATCTACCGGTGAGTCGGCGAGATCGATGAGTCATCGAAGAACGCCAAAGACTTCGATATTAAGGCCTTGCTGGCGGCCGGGGAAAGCGTTCCCGTCAGCTAGAGACTAGATTCGCCTGACGCGGCTCGATGCCTCAAGGTCGCGGGCGATCTCGTGATGGAAGCCGCGAAAGCAGCGCAAGGGGAGCCGCCGCGTATTGCAGTCTGTGGTGAATGTGCACCTAGTTTGTAGGCGGAAAGCGGATGCGGCGGTTCAGGTCGAAGACCTCTGGGACGAGATCGGCCGAACGCACGAAGTGGATATTTTGTGCGGGTAGGTGATGAACGGCTTTCAGCGTGAACAGGAAAGCCGCATCTACGAGAGAATCTGTGCAAGCACTCCGCCGTTTCTTCCCAGTGAACGGGCGACGATTCCCGGCGCATCTACCCGGCAGCGCGGACCCAATCGCCGGTTGAAGCGAAAGGAGCGCGAGCGTGGATCGTAGTACCACCCTTCGGTTGCGAGGTGATTGAAAGCTCTCCATGCACTAACCGCAGGCGCTCCTGCATGCTCGCGAGGCCGAGCCCAGTGCTCTTCAGTGCGGTTTCTGTATCAAAACCTGCACCGAGATCGCTGATGGTAGGGTGAATCTCTCCCGTACTTCCCCACAGGCGCACTTCGAAGCGCTTTACCCCACTATGCTTCGTGGCGTTGCGCAGGGCTTCTTGTAGAATTCGGAATAGAGAAAGAGAAAGGTCGGTTGGCAAGGCGGTCGGTAGATCATGACTCTGGAAATCAATTTCCACCTTCTGGCGCTCACTAACCTCTTTGCAGAAGTTCTTCGTCGCTCCAACGATGCCCAAGTAATCCAGTTTCGAAGAGTGCAATTCGTGCGATAGCAATTGAACATCGTTCGCTATGCGCGCGGTTTCGTTTTGCAGTGTGCCTATTCGGGTGCGGACTTCAGATGCTGAGTCAGGGACATCCTGTTGGACTGCTTGGAGTTCTATCGAGAGAAGCGCGAGTCGTTGGACAACGTCGTCGTGAAGGTCTCTTCCTCCGAGTACGTTCCTGCTCGTGTGCTTCAATCAGCTTTCGGCTCATACCTAAAAGTGCCTCTTCTGCCCGCTTGCGGTCCGTAATTTCTATATTCACGCCGATCATTCGCGAAGGCCCCCCAGACTCATTCATAAATACTTGCCAGCGTCCAGCTATCCAATGAACACTTCCATCAGGCCAGACCACGCGCCACTCTCCCTTCGTCGGTTTTCCTGTTTTCAACGCCCAATTATTTAACTCGATAACTCCTGCCCGATCATCGGGGTGAACCAGATTCTCGAAAGCGGTCTGCGTTCCCCCAAATCCGCCCGGCGGCAAACCGTACATCTCCTCCAGTTCCGGCGTCCAAGTATTCACTCCCGTCTGAATATTCCACTCAAAAGTTCCTATGCGAGCGACTTGCTGTGCCAACCGCAGCCGTTCCTCGCTACGCTGTAGTTCTGCCGTCCTTGCCCGAACTTGCTCCTCCAGACCATCGGTTAGCTCGCGCAACTCTGCTTCTGGCTTTTCGCGCTCGGCCACCTGGCTTTTGAGGTCTTCTATGCGCACCAGTGCTTGATACGCTGAAGAGGCAAATTTGCCCAGCGAGGCCATGACCCGGTCATCTTCTGCGTCGAACTGGCGGCGGTCGTTGTGCATGATCGCCCAGATCGTTCCGACTGGTATGCCGCGGACGTAGAATGGAACCAGCAGGCATTCTTCGCTTGCGGGAATGACCGGCAACAAGTAGGGGTAGCGGCGCTCGAAGTGTCTGAACAGCAGGGTACGATTTTGATCAAGTACGTCTCCGCAGGGGCCGAAGTTGCGCGGGGTTCCACCTCCGACGTGGGGACTCCACATGCCAGCGATAGCTGGCCAATAGAATCTTGTGCCGGAAACGTCCGGCGTTTTGCCATCCCTCGTCAACAGGCTAAGGCCAGCGGAGTCACATTGGGTAATGTCAAGGATCGTTTCAGCCAGTGTCTGAAGGATGGTGCACGGCGAATCGGCTAGCGCGCCAACAAGCGCGACGAGTGCGCGGTTCTCCTTTTCGTAGTCGGGCGAACGCCATGGACGGCGATGCAACTCTTCCGTGCATAGGATCGATTCCAGAGAGGCCTGTGGAATCGAATCTTCCACCTTGACGTGGCTTTTTCATGTTTCTACCCTCCATGACGGACGACTCGGGACCGCGCTTTAGCTGGGAAGGCGTGAAGCTATCGGTTGCCATTACTGCTACTGACAAACGTCTTTCCCAACAGGCCTGCTTCCACAGCAGTGAGCAGCTCGCTTCCGGCCTTTGCCTTGACAATGTAGCCCCGTGCGCCGAGGCTAAAGGCTTCTTGCATCACCTCAGCAGAAGATTCTTGAGTCAAGAAGATGATTTCAGATTCCGGGAGAAGTTTGCGAATTTGTCGAGCGGCTTCGATTCCGTTCAGACTTGGGAGTCCGATGTCCAGCAGAACCAAATCCGGTTGCAGTTCCACCGCCTTCTGAACCGCTTCCAATCCGTCAGAGACTTCGCCGATGACCTGTAAGTCGCGCCTGCTTGCCAGGGTCGATAGAATGAATTGCCGAAAAGGTGCGAAATCCTCCACGACAAGAACGCGGATTGGGACCGCGTGACTCAGTCCGAGCCGATGAGCGAGTTCGGTCTTTGGTGTCACGGAGCGGTACGCTATCGAAGCTCCAGGTTTGTAATCAACTGTAAAAATTTACAGTGGTCCGCAAGGCTGCCCAAGTTCATAGCTCTGTTCGATTCACTAGTACGCCAGAGTGAGAACTGGGCTAGTGGTACTCCAGTGGTTTTTAATGCTACCGGGTAGCCTTCAGCCTGCCAAGGAGGGAGTTACGCCAAGCTCCGAATAATAATTACTCGTAACCGTAAGGACTTGATTCTGAAAGAGCGTTCCCTTCACTTCCACATTGGGAATCCCGCCGCCCCACCCAATCAAGCCGGAGAAAACACGCTGGCCGCGTTCGAGTTCGCGAAACATTGGATAGGAGAAAGGGATTTTGTGATCTTGGCGGACGACGGAACGCTCGACGAGGCGCTCGGGGTGGGGCACGGGGAGATCGCGGAGCAACAAGGCGTTGATGAGGGTGAAGATCGCAGTATTTGCGCCGATGCTCAGGGCCAGCGATAGAACTGCTACCGCTGTGAAGACGGGATTCTTGCGGAGAGCGCGCAGCGAGTAGCAGAGGTTCTGCCAGACTTGCCGCATCATCATTCGCCCCCGAGGTTCTGCCCACGTTTACGACAATTTGGAGGTTCTCTTCAAGCCCTATTATTGGCGACTCGTGATTGGTGACTCGTGGAAAACCTCGTGACGCAGCCTTAGCCCTCCTGCTCGCCATTTTTATTTTGTGAGCCAGGGGAGGCGCAGGAAGTAGAAAGGGTAAGGAGCCGAGAAGCCGGTCGGTCTCCGAATGCCGCGCCAAGTCCCGATAAGTCTTAGTGCTGAAGTCGCGTAACCGTCCATGTGGGTACTATGAGCCACTTGTCCGGGAGCGGCGTTATACGTCTAAGTGGCGCTGGCTGTTGAATGCCATCTTCCCCGAGTCCCGTCTGTGAACAGCGATGAGCCGTTTTTACCGGCTCCTTTCTTCCCGAGAGCGCTTGGTCGTTGCACTACCAAGTTTACTCAGGTCGAGGGGAGCCGATGCCTTCATGAAATCAAACCTAGAACGGTCACTCCGCGCGAAGAGCGGCGGTGGGGTCAAGACTTGCGGCGCGCCAGGCGGGCAACCAGGACGCCATGGCTGCGATCGCGAAGAATACCACCGTCATCGTGGCAAAGGTTGCTGGGTCGGTGGCTTTGACGCCCACGAGCATGGTGGTCATTCCGCGTGTGAGAGCGAAGGCCGTGATCAGGCCGGCTGCGACACCGATGGCAGTGAGACGCAGACCCTGACCCACGACAAGCTGGAAAATGTTTCCGGGCTGAGCACCCAAGGTCATTCGAACGCCTATCTCAGCGGTGCGCTGCCTCACGACCGTTGCAAGCACGCCATAGAGTCCAACGCCCGCGAGCAACGCCGCGATGACCGCGAACGATCCGATGAGGAGCAATGAAAATCGCGTGCCGCTTTGTGCTTTTTCTACTACAGCATCCATTGGGCGCATGTCGGTGATCAAGAGGTGCGGATCGAAGGCCTTTAACGTAGCGCGAACATCGTCCGCGTATTTCGATGGATCGGCGCCGAACCGGAGCGCCCAGTGGTCGGTGACGCCGAAGCCGATGTACGCGTCGGTGAAATAGACTTGCTCGCGTCCAGGCTCGCTCAACGATACGCCGCGCTCGTGGGCGACGACGCCAATGATCTCGACCCATACGGGTTCGGGCGTTTGAATGCGGATAAGAATACGCTTGCCGACCGCAGACTGACCTGGATAGGCACGATCCGCCAGAATTTTATCGACGACGGCATAAGTGCGGCCCGGCTGGTTGTCCTCGTCGGTGAAGGTGCGGCCTTCGAGAAGACTTGTGCCCATGGCCTCGAAGTAGCCGGGAAGCACGATGAGAGGATCGACCGCCTTATATTTGCTGGCGTCCGCGAGCGCTTCCTCCGTGCCCCAACGAATTGGGCTGAAGCCACCCGTAAGCGGAAATGGATTTGAGGCAGTTACGCTTTGAACGCCAGGGATAGCGCGCAGGCGATCTTCGAGTTGACGAGTAGCGACGGCGCGCTCTTCCGGCTTCTGCAGAAATCGATCGGACTGAGCTTGAAAGGTGAGCAGGCCGTGAGGGTTGAACCCGGGATCGATGCGCTGTAATTCGAGAAAGCTGCGAACCATAAGTCCCGAGCCAATGAGGAGTACATAAGCAAGACCGACTTCGAGAGCGACGACGATCTTGCGCGAAACACCACCGCTCGCGAGGCCTTCGCTGCGGCTGGTGCCGCGGAGAACGATCATTACGTCTGGACGAGCCGCGCGCCACGCCGGCGCCAGCCCGAAGATCGCAGCCGCTAGGAGGCTTGAGATTACAGTGAAGATTAGCACGGTCGGGTCTATTCGAATCGTATCGAGGCGCGGGAGATGTGCCGGAGCGATGGCGAGCAGTTCGTGAATGCCGAGCCATGCGATGCCGAGGCCGCCCAGAGCGCCGGTGGCTGCGAGCAGTAATGCCTCGGTAAGGATCTGGCGGGCGATGTCCCACGTGCTCGCACCGATAGCGGAGCGAATGGCAAGCTCGCGCTGGCGCAAAGAAGCTCGCACCAATAAGAGGTTTGCCACGTTGGCGCAAGCTATGAGCAAAAGAAAAATGACGCTGCCCATCAGTGCGAGAATTGCAGGGCGCACTTCGGAAACCAGATGCTTCCGCATGGGTTCGACGCGGATTGCGTAGCCCGCGGTGTTCTCGATCGAGAAATGTTTACGCGCCTCTGCGGCGACCTGATCGGCGGCAGCTTGCGCTCGTGCGACGGTGACGCCTGGCTGCAGTCTGCCAATCACGTGCATCGAAACTGAATTTCGCTGCTCGGCGTTGTAGCCGAGGCGATTGGCGACCCAAATTTCTGGCGCGGCTTCCAAATCCGCGGAGGGCGGGAAATAGATCTGAAAGTGCGGCGCGAGGACCCCGACGATGCGCGGACTAAAGGGTTTCCCCTTATTTAGAGATTGTCCGAGCACGGCGGGATTCGAGCCGAATTGCCGCTGGAAATATTCGTAACTGATGATCGCTATGAGCGGCAGGCGCTGAGGGGGCGTTGCCGATTGTGTTCCCGGCGGTGGAGGAGGCGGTTGCGGTTGTCCGTCATCGTCGGAGAAATCGCGACCGAACAGGATCCTCGCTCCCACAAGCCGGAAGTAGTTCGTGGTCACAAAACCCATATGGACTTGTTCCGGCATGCCGTCGTCGCCGGTCAACGTGAAGGGGAACGTGAAGACGCCCGCGAGGCCTTGGAATTCGTTTTTGGTGGCTTCGCGCAAATCGATAAAGTTAGCGTTGGAAAAGGGAAAGTCCTTGACGCCGCGATTGCGCATGTCGGTGGGGATGATGACGAGCTGATCGGCATCTTTGTAAGGGAGGGGGCGCAGGAGCACGGCGTTGGTAACGCTGAAGATGGCAGTGCTTGCGCCGACACCCAACGCAATGGTTAAAGCGGCGGTGAGTGCGAAGACAGGACTTTTCCGGAGAGTTCGGCCTGCGAACGCCAGATCGTGTAACGACATCCTTCTACCTCATTCATGGACAGTCGCTGCGCTAAGAATACTACCTCTGCTATCCCCAATCGGCTTTGAGTTTCTTCGGGAATGCTTTTTGTCGGGATGTGGCAATGTCCATCCGGCAAACGCGTTCTCGCAGTCTCCGACGAACCAGGTCCCCTCCTAAGAAGTCCCCGGCGGGCGCAATCAATGTCACTTGGATGTCTAGTCGCGAAATCGGTAACTTGGCTCCCAGTACTTGACTTCACCGGTTACCGCGTTTGAACCTAGCCCAAGTTTCCTACTTATAGCTTGGTTTTTACCACAAGAGGAAGCGAAAAGGCCCATCTGTAGCGGGTTTTGAGGCTCCAGGGCCGAGAGGAAGGGTGTATATA